>Ga0209573_1000128_pt1 | contig 197345 bp, 167 predicted proteins | sample TNRBio252014_DNA_FD_185870 | JGI IMG/M metagenome (GOLD analysis project Ga0209573, IMG submission 185870) | Wastewater treatment Type I Accumulibacter community from EBPR Bioreactor in Madison, WI, USA - TNR Reactor_6/25/2014_ DNA (SPAdes)... | ecosystem: Engineered > Bioreactor > EBPR >...
ACAATAATCACTCTCAATATAAAAGCTGATTTAATGTAATGGAATTCACCCGGTTGGCCGCGACACGGATGTACCTGCCGCGCTGGCGCCTCTTGACTCAGTTGCCGGAACCCATCCCGAGCGCGGGCCAATACTGTCGCGCCTTGTTCTCTTTAGAGGATAACCGGCACAAAAGAGGCTTGATCTCAATAAGTTGGTAGGCTGTAAGCAAAGCAATCACTCTGGAGAGGACGTTATGGCCTACCACGAAATTTCCGATGGTTTTTGGAACCGCGTGGAACCCTTGTTGGAACCTTTCAAGCGGAAAAAGTCGGGGGCAGCCCGCCCTTAGATTTCCGGCGCATCTTGAACGGTCTTGTCTACCTCCTCAAGACGGGCTATCAGTGGGGCTATCTACCCTCATGCTATGGTTCCAAAAGCGCGGTTCGGAAATGTTGAACAACTCATCATTCGGCGCTGGGCCATTGGGCTCCAGCCGCACCAGCCGTTCTCACCGCATCTCTTCAAGCAATGCCTCCCGCGCCCGGGCGTGGTGGGCTTCCAGCTCCCGCAACAGCTCGGCCGCGCCCTCCAGCCGCCGTTCCCGGCCCCGCTGCTCCAGCTCCTTGCAGACCGCCGCCAGCCGCTTCGCGCCCAGGTTGGCGCTGCTCGATTTCAGGCTGTGCGCCGCCTGCCGCAGCGCGTCGCCATCCTCTCCGGCCACCGCGTCCCGGATTTGCCGGAGCAACCCCGGCGAACTTTCCAGGTACAGGCCGATGATCTTGCCCAGCAGATCGGGCGCTCCGGGCCGCTGCAAGGCGCGGATTTGGTCCAGGGCGCGCTCGTCCAGCGGGGATGCAGTTTGCTCCGGCGCGGACGCCGGGGCTGGTTCGGCTGGCGTGGTGGCGGTCGGGGATATCGTAAGAACAGCGGACGGCGCGAGGGGGGCGGACATCGGTGCATCCCCGGCGACGGGCAGCCAGCGCTCCAGCATGGCGACCAGTTGCTCCTGCCCGAACGGCTTGCTCAAATAGTCGTCCATGCCCGCTGCGAGGCACTCCTCCCGAACTCCTTTGGCGACGTTGGCCGTCAGGGCGACGACGGGCAGGCGCGGCCGGCCTTGGGCCTGTTCCCACCGGCGGATGGCGGCGGTGGCGGCAAAGCCGTCCAACACCGGCATCTGGCAGTCCATCAGGATCAGGTCGTAGGCCGTTCGCATCGCGGCTTCGACCGCTTCCTGGCCGTCGGCCGCCACCTCGGCCCGGCAGCCCAGCATCTCCAGCACGGCCAGCGCCATTTCCTGGTTGACCGGGTTGTCCTCGGCGACCAGAATCCGGCCCGCGAACCGGGACCGGGGGGCGCTCGGCGCAATCGAGCGCCGACTGACCGGCTCGGCCGCCCGGCTTAGCAGCTCACACAGCGTGTGATACAGTTCGGCCTGGCGCACCGGTTTATGGAGCAGGCCCTGCATCCCGGCCTGTTCCGCCTCCGCGACCAGGGTGTCCCCCCCATTGGAAGACAGCAATATCAGCTTGACCTCGGCCAGCGCGGGATCGGCGCGGATTTGCCGCGCCAGTTCGAGGCCATCCATTTCGGGCATCCGCATATCCACCAGCGCCAGATCATAGGGTTCGCCCACCCGCGCGGCGTCCCGCAGCCGGGCCAACGCTTGCGGTCCGTTCTCCGCCTCGTCGCTCGCCAGACCCCAGGCCGCCGTCTGCCGGGCCAGGATTTCCCGGTTGGTGGCGTTGTCGTCCACGACCAGGACCCGCGCGCCCCGCCAATCGACCCGCCCCGACCAGAGCGGCCGCACGCTCGTCATCCGCCGGGGCAGCGGGACGCTAAACCAGAACCGGGACCCCGCGCCCGGCGCGCTGTCCACCCCGATCTCCCCGCCCATCAACTCGACCAGCCGCCGGCTGATGGCCAGCCCCAGCCCGGTGCCGCCGTAGCGGCGGGTGGTGGAGCCGTCCGCCTGGGCGAAGGCGTCGAAAATCCGGGCTTGCGTTTCCGGGGCAATCCCGATGCCGGTGTCTCGGATCTCGAAGCGCAGTCGCGGCGCCGCCGCATCCGGATCCAGGACGCGCAGCCGCACGACCACCTCGCCCCGTTCGGTGAACTTGATGGCGTTGCCCACCAGGTTCATCAAAACCTGCCGGAGCCGCACCGGGTCGCCCGGCACCGAGGGCGGCAGGGCCAGCGGCAGATCGCCGATCAAATCCAGCCCCTTCTCGTGCGCCCACCCCGCCAGCAGCGTCGCCGTTTCCTCGACCAGTTCCCGGGGGTCGAACGGCACCATTTCCAGTTCCAGGCGGCCGGCCTCGATTTTGGAAAAATCCAGAATGTCGTTGATGATCGCCAGCAACGCCCGGCCTGAATTGAGGATCATGGTCGCGAATCGCTGTTGCTGGGCATCCAGTCGAGTGTTGAGCAACAACTCCGCCATGCCGAGCACCCCGTTCATGGGGGTGCGAATTTCGTGGCTCATCACCGCCAGGAAATCCGACTTGGCCCGACTGGCCGCTTCGGCGGCTTCCTTAGCTTCCTGCAACGCCGTGGTCTGCGCCGCCATCTGTAGTTCGCGATCATGCAAGCGGGCGGCCATGTCGTCGAAAGCCGCCGCGACCTGGCCGATTTCGTTGGGCGTTGCCAGACCGATGCGGTGGCTCAAATCCCCTTGGCCGATCTGTTGGACGCCCGCTTGCAGGCGCTGGATCGGTCGCAGGAACCGGCGCTTCAGCAAAGCGGAGACCACCAGGCTGAGCAGCAGGCCGATGACCAGCGTTCCGCCCGACAGCGCCCACCAGGCGAACCGGCTGGCGGCGTAGGCTTCGGCCTGGGGCACCTCCGTGATCACCACCCACGGTGTCCCCGGCACCGGCGCCGTCGTGCCCACCACCGGTCGGCCTTGCAAGTTCCGGTATTCACCGGCCCAGGTCTCCCTGGCGGCACGGATCAGGGCGAACAACTCGGGGTGGTTATCCAGGCGGGTGTTGGCCAAAACCACATCTGGATCGGAGTGAGCGATGATGCGGCCATTCGAGTTGGCCAGATAGGACAGGCCGGTTTTGCCGAAACGGAGGTGGGCCACGACCTCCTGCAAGACCTGCATTTTCAACCGGGCGGCGATGACGCCGCCGTGCGCGGCGGGCAGGGCCAGGACCAGGTAAGCCTGATCTCCGGCCGATAGTTGCACGTCGCCGATATAGCTCTGACCTTGCCGGGCCTTGACGAACCAGATCGATTGCGGAATGGTGAACAGGTTGGCCAATACCGCGCTGTCCTTCGGCGCATGGGCCACGACCTTGCCGGAGGAACTCAGGTATGCGATCTCCAGAAAGGCGGGGTTGCGCCTCAGCAGTTCTTCCAGTTCCGTCGAATGTTCTTCTTCCAGTTCGTCGCGGCCGAAGAGATCCAGCAGCAACAAAACCCGCTGTTCCCGCTCCAGGAAAGCCCCGACGGTTTCGGCGGCCCGCCGCGCCGCTTCCTTCTGGCGACCCCGCCAACCCTCCTGCTCGGTGCGGTTCACCAAATAAGCGACCCCCAGCACGCTGGCCAGCAGCACGATCAGCAGGGCAATGCCAAACACCACCAACAATTGCCGCCGCAAACTGCCTGAAAAAAAACCCATCGGGCGATGAGCGGACGGGGACTGCGGCTGGGGCGTTATCATGGATTACGACCCACAGCGCCGGTCGCGCCAGCCAGGTAGCGTTCCCAGATGCGCTGGTGGAGCGCCCGGCCCTCCGGGCTCAGCGGCATGAAGATCTCCGCCCGCCGCATCTCCTCCAGGGGCGGAAAGATCACCGGATCGTTCAGGATCTCGGGTTTAATGAACGGGTACGCGGCCTCGTTGGCGGTAGCATAATGTTGTTCGTTCACGATCCGCGCGCTGATTTCCGGCCGCAGCAGAAAATTGATGAACACCTCGGCGGTGTATTTGCGTGGGCTGGCGGTGGGAATCACGAGGTTGTCGCCCCACTGAATGCTGCCCTCGGCAGGCAGGACGTAGCGAACATTGAGATTGCGGGCGCGGGCGCGCAATACGTCCCCCGCCCAGCCATACATCAGCACCACCTCGCCGCTCACCAGGACCTGCTCGCTGACCTCGGGCGCCCAGCCGGCCGTGCGGGCGTGGGTCTTGAGCGTCAGCAGGCGTTGCAGCGCCGCTTCCAGCTCGGCGGGATTTTCCGAGTTGATCGAAAACCCGAGCGACCGCAGCGCGATGCCGACCAAAGAACGCTGGAGATTCCACACCATTAAGCGACCGGCGAAGCGAGGATCCCACAGATCGGCCCAGCGCGTCACCGGCGGCGACACCCGATCCCCAAGGTAAATCAGACCGGTGAGGCCCCAATTGTACGTGACGCTGTAGCGGTCGCCGGGATCGGAGACCAGTTCGCGGAAATTGGCGGAGATGTTCTTGAAATTGGGTACGTTGCGGTGATCGATCTCGGCGAGCAGTCCTTCCGCGGCCAATTCCGGAACGAAGGGGCTGTCGATCACCACCACATCGTAGACTTGGCCGGCCCGGAGGTTTTGCCGGGCTTCATCGGTGGTGTCATAGGTCTGATAGTCGACCTTGACCCCATATTCCGCCGTGAAAGCGTCGATGATCGACTGGGGCAGGTCGTCGGCCCAGTCGTAAAAGATCAGCTCCTTGGCAAGCGGCGGTGGGGCGGGTTGCGCCGGAGTATCCGGATCACCGCAGGCGCTCAGCAAGCCGACGGCCATCCATCCACAAAGCATTAGCCGCCAAATACGCGAGTACAGGGTTGTTATGCTCATGGGCTATCCTCCGCGAACCGCGCCCAAAGGTCGGCGTAGCGCTTTTCTCCTTCCGGAGTCAGCGGAAAGATAACGTGGCCCTTCTCCAAATCCTGACTCGGCGGGAAAATCACCGGATCGTTGCGGATCTCCGGCTTAACGAGAGGCAGCGCCGCATCGTTGGCCAGAGCATAATTTTTCTCGTTGACTTCCTGGGCTGCGATTTCGGGGCGCAACAGGAAATTGATGAACACTTCGGCGGTGTGCTTGCGCGGGCTGTTGGCGGGTATGACCCAGCTATCCCCCCACAGCGCAGTTCCCTCCCGGGGCAGGACGTAGGCGACCGCCGGGTTGGCCTCGCGGGCCACCTGATAATCCTCGGCATAGCCGTGCAGGATCGCAATGTCGCCGCTTAACAGCTTGGGCACCGCGTCGCTGGCTTCGTAATCCACCATAACTATCGAGGGTTTCAGCGCCAGCAAGCGCTCCAGCGCCGCATCGAGTTCCTGCGGGTTTTCGGAGTCAAACGCATGGCCCAGGGACAACAGCGTCAGGCCGATAATCTCGCGGGGCTGCGCCCGCAGGCCGATCTTGCCGGCGTACTGCGGGTCCCACAAATCGGCCCAGCGGCTCGGGGCGTTGCCGAGCAGGTCGGTGCGCACCAGCAACCCGGTAGTGCCGTAAGAATATGGAATCGAGTGCCGGTTGCCCGGATCGAACGCCAAGTCGCGGAAGTTGGCCGAGACATTCTTGAAGTTGGGCACGTTGGCCAAGTCGATTTCGGCTAACAAGCCGTCCTTGACCAGCGGCTGGATAAGCTGATTTTCGAGCAAGGCCACGTCGTAGGTCTTACCTGACCGGATGCTATCGCCAGACTCTTCGGGGGATTGATAGGACTGATAATCGATTTTGACGCCAAACTCCCGCGTAAAAGCGTCCAGTACCGACTGGGGCAGATCTTCGGCAAAAGTGTAGAGCACCAGCTCTTTCGCCAGCGGCGGCGGAGCGGATGCGGGGGGCGGAGCCGAGTTGTCGCAAGCGGCCAGCAGGCTGATGGTTAGCCAGGCGCACAGCAGCAACGGCCAAATTCGCGAGCGAGTTGCCTTTAACATAATCGTTTCCTTAGAGGATAACCGGCACAAAAGAGGCTTGATCTCAATAAGTTGGTAGGCTGTAAGCAAAGCAATCACTCTGGAGAGGACGTTATGGCCTACCACGAAATTTCCGATGGTTTTTGGAACCGCGTGGAACCCTTGTTGGAACCTTTCAAGCGGAAAAAGTCGGGGGCAGCCCGCCCTTAGATTTCCGGCGCATCTTGAACGGTCTTGTCTACCTCCTCAAGACGGGCTGTCAGTGGGGCGGGGCTATCTACCCTCATGCTATGGTTCCAAAAGCGCGGTTCACGAGCACTTCCAGAGGTGGGTGCATGCCGGGGTGTTGGCCGACATTTTCCGTTGATCCGTTGCAGGCTATCAAGAGTTGAACGGGATGGAATGGGAATGGCAGGCCATGGACGGGGCGTTAATGCAAGCTCCCGTGCGGGGTCAACCCGTCTGCCTCGAAGACGAGGCATTGGGGCGCAACCCGACGGATCGGGGACAGAGTGGAAGCCAGACCCATTTACATGTCGATCAACAGGGCATACCGCTGGGGGTCACCCGGACCGGCGCCAACGTTCATGATAGCCGGTTGATCTCCCCGACCTTGGCAACGGATATCCTCTCGCGGCCCGACCCCGACGCCCGATCAGCCGTAGCCCCTGCGCTTGGACAAGGGGTACGACTACCCCCGGGTCGAGCAAGCGGTGAAAGAACACGCCTATATTCCCCACATTCGCCGCATTGGTGAGGAAAAACTCGCGACCGGGGAAAAAACCCATCCGGCCCGCCGTTGGGTCGTCGAACGAACCATCGCTTGGCTCAAAGGCTTTCGGGCGATTCAGACTCGCTATTTTTGTAAGGCACAGAATGACTGGGCGATGATTCATTTGACCTGCGCCCTGATGGTCTCCAGAAAGCTGGAGACCGTTTGAAGGGCAAATCTTGTGCCGGATATCCTCTTAGCCGATGGCGCAGAGAACCTGCCCCAAGTCCAAGCCCACGGAGACCGGCTTGCTCGCAACGCAGGCGCAAGCGATCCGGTTTGAGGCGGAAAAGGATAGTTATGGTCTTCCCAACTGGCTGCTTGACAGATTATGGCGCTCGCTCTTTACCGGCGGGGTCAATGACAGCGGCGGATTCGATTGCGTCTCGTGCCCGCAGCGTGACGCTCTATCGCTGGAGCCAGGCGCGCGTACCGTGCTCTCTCCGTTCCCAGCGAGTTAGCCGCTCCATAACGGACAGCCTGTTGACAGGACACCATCAACCTACATGATGATTGGCACGGCCTTTGAGTTGAATTTCTCATTTTTTTCGACCGGGTGTTCACAACCATGTTTTCCAAACGACTAGTCTTGTTTACATTGATGGCTTCTCTAACTTCAACAGCGGGGGTGGCAGTGGGCATGTTCAACGAGTTGGTCCTGTTCTCGGACGTTGAAGGCGTCGTAATGAAAGAGGGCGTCCCGGTCGCGGGGGCGGAGATTGTTCAAGAGATCACTTATCAGGAACCCGGCAAGATTCCCGCCAGAACGGTCCAGACTGGAGCGGATGGCCGGTTCACTCTGGCGCGAGTCACCACCAGCGCCGGGCTCAGCCGGATCATCCCTGGGCAACCTTCTATTTTGCAACGGCTGATGATTCGCTACAACGGCGTCGAATATGAAGGCTGGCGGCATAATAAGAATTCTTACGAAATCAACAGCGAGTTGGACGGGCGGTCATTGAGACTCGTCTGTGAACTGGCTAATACCCCGGATTTCGAGGGCAAGCATTACGGTATCTGTCGGGTCGCGCCCGAATAGGCCACCGCTGGACTCATCCGGTTCCAGTAGTGTATGAAGATGAAACCCTATGTGAGGGAAAAACGATGCCTTTAGAACTGACCCCCAAACAGGCTGGCGAAATAGCGGACAGCACCTATGCCTTACGGCTTTCTAATAACATGATTGATGCAGCGGTCGGCGCCGTCTCCGCCCGTGATGATTTTGGCATCGCGGACGGCCAGCGCCTGACCGGCGTTACCGGGGCCGGACCCGTCTCCCGCACGACCGGTTTTGGATACGTCGCTTTCGGCAAACCGGGACCGCACCAAGGCGAATGCCTGGTGGCGATTCGCGGCACGGAAAAGAGCAGCGCACATGACTGGTTAACCAATTTCCGCATGGCGGGCGCTCAGGGGCCTGGCGGATATACCGTACACGCTGGATTCTGGAATCTCGCCTCGGGCCTTCTGCCCCAAATTCAGCAAACCCTCCGTGGACATAATCCTTCTCTCATTCACGTGGTCGGGCATAGCCTGGGCGGAGCTACGGCCACGCTCGTCGCGGACGCCCTACAGCGCAGCAGTATCGCGGGCGTCAAGCTTTATACGTTCGGCGCACCGCGCGCCGGCGTCGAGAATCACGCCAGTGAGCTGACCCGCAACCTTGGCCGGCACAATATCTTTCGCGCCTATCACCACACCGACCCGGTCCCGATGGTCCCAGTCTTTCCCTACACCCATATCCCCTACCAGGAAGAAGCCTGCTGGTTGCGAGGTCGTGGTACGCTGCTTTCCGTCAATGATCATTTGATGCCGGCGTATCTAAGCTCCGTCGGCGATCAGACTTGGGGAGAACTGCGTTCGGTGCAACCCCCCAGGCTCGACACCTTCGAGGCCGCCGACCGTTGGCTTGCCGCAGCGGCCCGCGTCGATAGTCTTCCGATCATCCTCTCGGCCAGTGCGCTGCGGCTGATCCTCTGGGCGCTCCGCTGGATATTGCGCAAAGCGAGCGAGGTTATGGGCTATGCGCTGCTGGGCGGAGCCACCATCGTCGACTACCTCGCCAGATTACTCTACCGTAGCGTCCTCCAATCGATAGCCATTGCCCGCGCCGTTGAGAATATGATTGCCGCCATCCTCCGCTTCACTGGCAGGGCTCTGGCGACCGGTACGCGGATTACCGAAGCGTTTATTCAATACGTGCTAGAACTGCTCTTCCGAACGGTCGCTGCGGTTGCAGTTCGAGCGATCAATCAGTTGCCTTGACAACCCCTCAAGGCAGGGAACCCAAACCTGCTGCCTGGCCGGAAAATTATCAGGAAAGGGAAGAGGTCAAGCGGCTCTTATGACCAAGGTGCTTATGGTATGGCTGAGTTAGTGACGCGCACTGTAACGCCGGGCGAAGTGATTTTTCGGGCCGGTGATCCAGCCGATTGTGCTTACATTGTCGCCGCTGGGCATATCGAAATCTGGGTCAAACCCAGCGACTCATCAACGGAATTAGACCCTGGGCGTTGCGTTGCCGTCATCGGTCCTGGTCAGTTGTTGGGCGAAATGGCTATCCTCGACAATGCGCCACGCTCAGCCACCGCCATCGCCTGCGAGTTTGGCCTGCTGACGGTGATCGAACGCAGCCAACTGGCCACTCGACTAGAAACGATTGACCCGGTCCTGCACCTTTTACTGAACGTGTTGCTCAACCGGTTGCGCGAGCAAATACGTCCCGGTCAGGGGGATGTGATTCAGGCCACGGTGGCGCCCGATCTGGTTATCGACCGCATCCGCCTGGAAAATCAGTTGAAAGCCGCGTTGGGTACTGGCGAGATGCGCCTGTTTCTGCAACCCATCACGGATATGAAGCATCGACGCATCGCCGGTTTTGAATCGCTGGTCCGTTGGCATCATCCGGATCGCGGCATGGTCAGACCGGACCAATTCATCAAGGTAGCTGAAGAGTCCGGCCTGATCGTGCCACTCGGGGCCTGGGTATTGCGAGAGGCTTGTCTGGTGGCCGTGAGGCTCGAAACCGAACCAAACCACGCCGGCGTCATGGGCAGTGGCGCGTTTGTCAGTGTCAATGTTTCCACCGGACAATTTCAGGATGCGGATTTCATCCCAATTCTGGCGACTATCTTGCGGGAAACCGGTCTCGACCCGCAGCGCATGAAACTGGAGATCACGGAAAGCGCCTTGGCGAAACCCGACGACGCCCGTGCGTGGATCAATGCTTGTCAGCAACTGGGGGTGCGCATCGCCCTGGATGACTTTGGCACGGGCTATTCTTCACTGAGTTATTTACATGAGTTCAACATAGACACCCTGAAAATCGACCAGAGCTTTGTCCGGCGGATGCTGCAAGATGCGCGCAGCGAGTCTGTCGTAGCAGCAATCATTCGGCTGGGCCAGGAACTGGGCATGGATATCATCGCCGAAGGTATCGAGACCGAACCGCATTTCACCCGGCTAGCGCAACTCGGTTGCGACTATGCGCAGGGTTACCTGATTGCCAAACCCGCGCCCATCGACAGCTATTTTCATTAAAACAACTTCTGGTGTAATGAAGCATAAACCTATACTTGGCTATACATCCGGCTATCACCGCATGAGATCCTTAATGGCTTCGCCGCCGAATTCCCTGAACGCCGGAAAATAAAGAGCAGCACCAATGGACAAGTTATCTTCGAGCTTCAAAAACGATCATACCGGTATACGACCACTCCGGCATAACGACGCGCCATCCTGAAACCAGTGAATCCCTATGAAAGATTTCAAAGAATTGATTGAGCCGTTTCCAAGTTACTTCCAGATCTTGATCGCTGATACGCCCGATCTGATGAAAAAAGTGCATCAAATTCGCTATGAAGTTTTTTGCAAGGAATTTCATTTTGAACGAGAGGAAGATTGCCCAGGCGGTCTGGAACAGGACGATTATGACGCACAGTCCATCCATTGCTTGCTCGTACATAAAGGTAGTGGCTGGCCTGCCGGTTGCGTCCGGCTAATTCGCACTCGGGAAGACAATCCAGCAGCGCTCCTGCCCATTGAGCGCTATTGCAACGCCAGTTTTCGTCCTGGCGACACCCACCCCGACCGACTTCCTCGGCAAGGTTTGTGCGAAATTTCCCGCTTGGCGGTTTCCGGCCACTTCCGCAAGCGCCGTGGCGAATCAGCGTCTCCCGTGGGCGTCACATCATTTATTCAAATTAATGATGAGATCGAATACCGCATCTTTCCCCTGCTCAGCCTGACGCTATTCATGACCATGCTATCGGTCGCTTTGCTCACTCGGCAACGCAACAGCCTGGCAGTTATGGAACCATGGTTGGCGCGGCAGTTGCAAATCATGGGGCTTTCATTCCAGCAAATTGGCGAAGTGACTGATTATCACGGCGCCCGTGCGCCATTTCATTACACAGCCGAACAAGCCATTGCAGATAAGGAAAGACGACCCTTGTTGCAACAGTTATTTGATATGGTAGACCCGTGCATTGAAGTGGAAGCACAGCGAGTGAGGTTGACCTAGCTCCACCATGGCGCTTTCCGGCAGTCAGGACGAAGCAGACACCGGCGGCTTTACCTTGAACCATGCCGCATACAAGGCGGGCAGCGTCAACCGGTCGAGAACCGTCGCAATCAGTAATCCTCCCATGATGGCGAACGCCATCGGCGCCCAGAAGGTGCTTTGTGTCAAGGGAATCAATGCCAGGATCGCGGTCAATGCGGTCAGCATGATGGGTCGGAACCGGCGCACCGTCGCACCCACGACCGCTTCCCAGGGTGAAACGCCCGTTTGCAAATCCTGATCAATCTGATCCAGCAAAATCACCGCGTTGCGGATAATGATGCCCGACAGCGCAATCACGCCCAGCATCGCCACAAATCCAAATGGTTGCCGAAAAACCAGAAGCGACAGCGTAACGCCGATAAAGCCCAGCGGCGCCGTCAGCAAAACCACCAGAGTGCGCGGGAAACTCTGCAATTGGAGCATCAGCAGGGTCAGAATCGTCGCTGCCATCAACGGCATGATGGCAAAGATTGAGCCTTGAGAATTCGTACTGGCTTCCATGGCTCCGCCGATTTCAATGCGGTACCCGGCGGGCAGCCTGGCCCGCAACGGCTCCAGGGTGCGATCAATCTGCACGGTTACATCCAACGGTTGCACCCCATCCGGGATGTCAGCGCGCACGGTGATCGTTGGCAACCGGTTGCGGCGCCAGACAACGCCTTCCTCAAACACTTGTTCGATGTAGGCAATCTGACCCAACGGGATAAAACGCTGGTGATCTGTGTAAATCTGGAGGTCTTTCAGACTTTCCAGATTACCGGGCGCATCCTGGCGAGCGCGCAACACCACATCAATCGTTTCATCGCCTTCTCGGTACTGCGTGATGGGCAACCCGTTAAGGATCGTATGCAGATTGCGCGACAGATTCTGCGGGCTGACGCCCAACGCTCGGGCCTTATCCTGGTCCACCCGCAAACGAACGCTCAGGATCATTTCCCGCCAATCGGTATTGATATCCCGCGCATCCGGATGGGCTCGCATAATCTCAATCACTTCAGCAGTAATCGACTGCAACCGCTGTGGATCAGGTCCCAGCACCCGGAATTGCACCGGATAACCTACCGGCGGCCCATTTTCCAGGCGGGAAGCCCGTCCCCGCGCTAAAGGGAAATCATCGGTGAACCAGCGAGTTAATTTTTTCAGCACACTTTCGCGAGCCGCTTCGTCCTGATTCATGATCACTAATTGCGCGTAATTGAGATGCGCCAGTTGCGGCTCCATCGCCAGATAGAAATAGGGAGAGCCGCCGCCAATATAGCTGACCACGCTAACGACCCCTTTTTCCTGGGAGAGCAGCGTCTCAAGCCGCTTCACTTCAGTCTCGGTGGTGGCGAACGCCGAGCCTTCCGGCAACCACACGTCCACCAGCAATTCCGGGCGAGCTGACGAAGGAAAGAATTGCTGCGGCACAAAGCGAAAACCCACTGCGGCTAAGATAAACGCCGCCAAGGTCAAGGCAATCACCCATTGGTAGTGGCGCAGGCACCATTCCACCAGACGTAACAGCCCGTCATTAGCGACTTCTTCCCAGCGGATCACCCACGATTCATAGCGCTGACGCCACCTTTCGAAGCGCAGATTCCAGGGACGCGCCTGCATAGCATCCGCCGGCTGATCGTACTTTTCCGCCAACAGGGCATAACCCAGATAGGGTGTGAACAACACCGCCACAACCCATGATGAAATCAACGCAATGCCCACCACCGCGAACAAACCAAAGGTGTACTCGCCCGCTGCCGACTGGGCCAAACCGATCGGCAAGAATCCAGCCACTGTAACCAGGGTACCGGTCAGCATCGGAAAAGCTGTGCTGGTGTAGGCGAACGTCGTGGCTTTTAGCGAATCCCAGCCCAGTTCCAGTTTACGGTCGATCATCTCCATCACGATGATCGCGTCATCGACCAGCAGGCCCAGAGCAATAATGAGCGCCCCCAGTGAAATACGGTTCAGGTCGATGCCGAAAAACTTCATACTGAGAAAGGTCATCGCCAGCACCAGGGGAATACTCAGTGTCACCACGATCCCGGCGCGCCAGCCCAGGCTTAAGAACGTTACCGCTAACACGATGACCAGCGCTTCCAGAAAGGTCTTCATAAATTCGTTGACAGCGGACTTCACTACCCGGGGTTGGTCAGTGACCTGGTGAATGTCGATCCCGACCGGTAATTCCGCTTGCAGTTTCTCGAAAATCCGCCGCAAATCTGCCCCCAGCGCCAGGATATCGCCGCCCTTGACCATCGAGACCGCCAAGCCAATCGTTTCCTGGCCCTGATAGCGCATCCGGAAGGTGGGTGGATCTTCATAACCGCGCCAGATTTCGGCAATATCACCCAGCCTGACCATACGTTCATTGGCGCGGATGCCAATCGCGCCAATACTGTCCAGAGAATCAAAAGTCCCATCGGCTCGCAAAGGAACCCGGTTTTGAGGGGTCACGACGACGCCGGACGCTTCCATGGCGTTTTGCGCTGCCAATAGAGAGAATACGGGCATGGGATTGACCCCCTGCGCCGCCAGCTTCCGGTCAGACATTTCAATATAAATTTTCTCATCCTGAGCACCGATAATATCGACCTTGTTGATATGGTCAACCCGCAACAATTCCTGGCGCACCGACTCGACGTACCGCTTAAGCTCGGCATAACTGAAACCGTCGGCGGTGAAAGCGTAGATCGAACCGAAAATATCATCGTATTCATCGTTGAAAAACGGGCCAAGAACACCTTCGGGCAGCTCATGGCGCATGTCCCCGGCTTTCTTGCGCGCCTGATACCAGACGCCCGGCACCGCCTTGGGGGGAGCGGACTCCTTGAGATGGATAAACAGCACGGCTTCACCGGGTTTGGAGTAGCTGCGGATGAAGTCCAGGTGCGGGGTTTCCTGTAGCTTCTCCTCCAGCTTGTCAGTGACCTGTCCCTCCATCTCACGGGTGGTGGCGCCTGGCCAATAAACCTTTATAATCATGACCTTGACAGTGAATTCAGGGTCTTCCATCTGTCCAAGAGTGAAATAGGCGTAGGCCCCGCTCAGCAGCAACAATCCAATCAGATAACGAATCAGCGGGGGATGGCTGATCGCCCAGGCGGACAGGTTGGGGCCTTTCATGGCGTATGGTCCAGCAGGCGAACCGGCTGATCCAGATAGAGCTTGTGAGCGCCGGCTGTCACCACCCGCTGGCCAGGCGCCAGACCATGGGCAATGATGACCTGGTCACCGTGGAATTCACCCAGTTGCACGGCGCGCCGGGCGACCTTCAGGGTCTGAGGATCCACCACCCATACCGCTGGTTGACCTTCGTGTTCAATCAACGCTGTCAGCGGCAGGTGGATCGCCGGCGCCGCCAGCCGGCGGCTAGCCCGTACCGAGGCGGTCATACCCAGTTGCACGGCGCTATCAGGCTCCACAAGCGTGATTTTGACCGAGTAGGTGCGCGTCAGCGGATCAGCCAACGGGGCGATTTCCCGCACCTGGCCGACATAGGTCTGGCCCGGCGCGGACCACAGGCTGACTTGCACCTCCTCCCCGATCTGCAATTCATCACGGCGATTTTCCGGGACACTGGTAGCGACTTCTTTCTCACCGGGCAATGCCAGGCTGATCACCGATTGGCCCGCAGAAACGACCTGCCCCACCTCTGCGTGAATGGCGGTAATCACTCCTGCCTGATCAGTGCGCAACTGAGCGTAGCCGGTTTGCCGTGCGCCGCCTGACAGTTGAGACTCAGCCTGTTGTACCCGAGCCTGCGCAGTGTCGTAAGCGCCCTTGAGAGTATCGAAGTCGTTGCGGCTGATGAGATTACGGGCCAGCAACGCCTTGGCGCGATCGAATTTGGCGCGGGCTTGGTCCCGGTCGGACTGAGCGGCGACCCATTGCGCCCGCAACGCCTGTTCATTGAGCGCCAGATCGCCAGCGTCGAGTTGCATCAACACTTCATTGGCTTGTACCTGCCGACCAATCTCTGCTTGACGGTTCGTGATCTTGCCGCCCACGCGAAAAGCCAGTGAAATTTCATGGCGGGCACGCACTTCGCCGGCGTATTGCGAAACCTGCTCAATCGGCTCCATTGCGGCAACCACGGTTTTCACCGGACGGATGGACGGCGGTGCTTGTGAAGGCCCTGGCGAGCAGGCCGTCAACAGCAGGACCATAGCAGCGAGAATCACCTGTAGCGAACGCATTGTGCTCAACTCTCCCCGGTTTCCCGTTCCATACGCTTTTTGTGACGGGATAGATCGCCAGAAATCTGCCCGATGATCTCGGACGCCGCCTCGACGATCTGTCCCGAACTGAAACCGGCGGCGGCCAGATCCTTGTAAAAGGATTTAGCCAATATTTTGGCCAACCGGGAAGGCGGCAGGCTGCCATCAGTCAGCCGGATAGTGACTTCGTGACTTTCTCGAGCCAGTGTGGCCTGGGCAATCCGGGAGCGCACCAGCTTACGCAACCACTCGACCTGTACTGACCGTCCGATCAAGGCCGCTACGATATTAGCTAAGGTCAAATCGGCGTCGCCAAACGGGGCGGCCTCCGGGCGACCCGACAGATTCATCACCCCGATGGTCCGCTGACTGGTGCGAATCGGAGTGCTGATGAAACTGAATCCGAGACTGGCGCGGCGACGAGCCAATGAGGCAAATTCGGACAATTGAATGTCGGCGATGAGGATCGGTTCACTCCGCTCCAGAACCTGGCCGGCGATGGATTCCATGTTGTCCGGCTTGCCACTCCAGGCATCGATGGGCAGCTTCTCCGTACAAGCCCAGAGCTTTAGGGTCGCCGTTTCGCGTTCGTCATCATCGACAAGCAGCATGATCGAGCAGCCCGCTGCTGAGGTGGCCCGCGCCGCCAGTCGGGCCAGCTCGTCGAGCCGCGATTCAAGGTCTTCTTCGGTATTCAGAAACACCGCCAGATCGTGCAGATCACCCAACGGGTTCAACCGGTGCTGTACTGCTTCACACGATTCCTGGATCGACATCGGGGCATCTCATCACACAACGTCATTGATCATTGAGACTCCGCCAAAGCGGCCCGCTGCTCTGTAAATTTCGGCGCAATGCGCACACGGATCGTACTGCCAGCCATGACGATTTTCCTTGATTATTGCACTGTAAACTCCAGCTTTCATATCATGATCGCTGATAAATGTTCAATAGGACCTTCTCCAACGCCAGGACCGGAAAGTTGCGATTTTCGCCACTGACATAATAGACTTACCCGCCCATCAAGTTCCTGCCAACCTTTATTCAGGAGTGTCCTTCGTGGAGATGAAGAATATTCAGCAACTGCTCCAATCGTTCCGGGATGATCTGCCGGAGAGCAGCCGGACTGCGGCAGCGATTGACCGCAGCGCCCACTTGGAGGAAATTTCCGAACTGGCTGAAGCCGAGGGCTTCCACAAGTTTGCCTCGGTGCTGTTCGAAGCTGAACAGGAAGCATTGCGTGAGGGTCCAGAAGCGGCGCAAGAGGATGAGACCGCAGTCGAGACGTTTCTTCGGGAAGCCCGCAAGGATTTGCCCAACGGAGGCAAAACCGCCGCCGCCATTGATCGCAAGGCTTCATGGGAAGAGATTTCCGAATTAGCTGAGGAGGAAGGTTTGCACCAGATTGCCTCAGTATTGTTCGAAGCTGAACAGGAACAGCTACGCACTTCCGTTTGAGCCATCAGTATCCGTTGACTCATTGTTATTTGTTGACTCATGAATTAAATGCTCTGCTGGTGGTCACTGGATGACTACACGGCTTTCCCGACTCCCATTCCCACGTTCTGCGTGGGAATGTACTTTTTGGATGGTTTATTCTTTGGACAAAGTATGAAACGCTTCATGAAAGTTCTGCTGGAAAGTCCGGCTGCTGCAATCTCATTAGCCCTCTTTACCCGGGAAATCTGGGCAAATCCACGAGCCATGGGCGCGGCCTGCCCCAGCGCGCCGGCGTTGGCCAGCCGCATGGCGGCCCGGGTGCCTCTGGATCGGGAGGGATTGGTGGTGGAACTGGGCGGAGGAACCGGCGCAGTGACCGCCGCCCTGCTCAAACGCGGCGTGCCGGCGTGGAAACTGGTCGTCGTCGAACGCTCTCCAACCTTGGCTCATCATCTGCGCCAGCGCTTTCCGCAACTGCGCATCATTCAGGGCGACGCCGCTCAGCTTGGGCAGCTACTGCACCATGACCGTGCGCGACGAGTCAGCACCATCGTCTCCAGCCTGCCATTGCGCTCTCTGCACCCAACCGTGACCCGTGCTATCAGCCACCAGTTTGAAACGCTGTTGGAACCGGGTGGATTGTTAATTCAGTACACCTATGACCTGCGCGGTACCCAATCCCGCCTGCTACCTCATTTCCACCGGCTATCTAGCCGAATTGTCTGGGGCAATCTGCCACCCGCACGGCTGGAACTGTTTGAGCGGCAAAGCATCCCGGTTGCCCAAACCTGAAAGGCGATTCAGCGCGCCCTCCCCTGCTTGGAGTGCTCCCCGCGCCGGGGGTTTAGCGCTGACTGCGTTCCCTCGCCGCTGCCTGTTCGGCCTGAATGGCGGTCAGGGCGATGGTAAACACAATATCCTCTACCAAGGCCCCGCGTGACAGGTCGTTGACCGGTTTGCGCATCCCTTGCAACATCGGGCCGATGCTGATCACATCCGCACTGCGCTGCACCGCCTTGTAAGTCGTATTGCCGGTATTCAAGTCCGGGAAGATGAACACCGTCGCCCGCCCCGCCACCTGACTGTCCGGGGCCTTGCTCTGCGCAACCGCCTTGATGGTCGCCGCGTCATATTGCAGCGGGCCATCGATCAATAAATCCGGTCGCCGCTCGCGGGCGATGCGGGTCGCCTCCTTCACTTTCTCTACATCACTGCCGCTGCCGGAGGCTCCGGTGCTGTAGCTCAACATCGCGACCCGGGGCGTGATGCCAAAGGCCTGGGCCGAGTCGGCGCTTTGAATCGCGATGTCTGCCAGCTCCTCGGCGTTCGGATCGATGTTAATCGCGCAATCGCCGTAAACCAGCACTTGTTCAGGCAAACACATAAAAAAGATGGACGAGACCAGTTGGACGCCAGGCGCGGTCTTGATCAATTGCAGGGCTGGGCGGATAGTGTTGGCGGTGGTATGCACCGCGCCGGACACCAGTCCGTCCACCTCACCCAGATACAGCATCATGGTGCCCAGCACCACCGAGTCGTGGAGCTGCTCTTCGGCCAAGCCGGCGTTCAGCCCCTTGTGTCCGCGCAGCTCCACCATCGCATCGATATAGCGCTGATCAATCTGGGCCGGATCGATAATCTCGATGCTTGACGGGATGCTCATCCCGCGCCGGGCCGACAACCGATGCATCCGCCCGGCGTCGCCCATCAGCACACAGCGGGCAATGCCGCGTTGGTGACAGATGATCGCTGCCTCGATCGTGCGCGGCTCATTGCCTTCGGGCAGGACAATGCGCTTTCGGGCGTGGCGGGCGCGTTCGACCAGCATATGCCGGAACGCTGGCGGACTGAGCCGCCGCTCTTCAATCGTAGTCAGCAACGGTTCTTTCCACTCCAGACTGATGTGTGAAGCCACCGTCTCCACGGCTTGTAACATCCGGTCGCGATCATCGAGCGGAACTTCCAGATTCATATAAGGCAGATACAGCACGGATTGCAGAGTGCTGTAGGCCAGGGTCAGCACCGGCAGGCCGGTGTCGAGTCCCGGACCGCACAGCTTCCAAACGCGCGGATCGGGTTTGAGACCGCCGGTTAACAACACTGCCGCCACCTGAGTGCCGCACATGGCCGCCATGCAAGTCGCCAGCAGCAGGTCATCGCGGTCACCGGGAATGATCATCATGGCCCCGACCCGCAACTCCTGACAACTGTTAACCAGGGTCGGGGCGCCCAAGGCGACATGCGTGACGCGCCGGTTCATATGGCCTTCATTGAGTACTTGGGCGCCAATCATCTGCATGATGTCTTGGACACGCGGCGCGCTCAATTCACGCTGCCAGGGAATACAGCCCAGCATCTTGAAAGTTTCAGGCCACTGCCGGGCGCACTCGGTGCGGAACTCTGTCTCGTGACTGAAGCTGCCGTTATCCGCAGCGCGACTGAAATCAAAACGGATATGGCCGGTGGGGTCAACCGGGGCGTCCATCAAATTCAGGATGCAGCCCAGCATCCGTTCATGGCGGATACCGCCGTAGGCCTGGGCGACCACTTCAACAGTATCGGCCACCTGACGCGGAGTATCGCGGCCAGGCGCGGCGACGATAATCACCTTGGCGTCCAACCCCTGCGCCATCTTGGCGTTGAGATGAGTACCGTAGGGTTGCTCTTCGGTATCCACCAGACCCTCGACAATGACCACACTGGCGTTTTGCGCCGCGTGCTCATAACGGGTGATGACTTCTTCGAGTAACACATTTTCCTGATCGTGACCCAGCAGGCTTTCAGCCTCAGCCACCGGAATCGGCTCAGGTGGATTGAGACGAGTGACGGTACGGGCCAACCGGGTCGAGCGTTCCGGCCCCATATCGGAAGCGTGCGGTTGGCTGATCGGTTTACAAAAGCCGACCGGGATGCCTTGACGGTCAAGCGCATGAACTAGACCCAGCGCAACCGTGGTCAACCCGACCCGTTGCTCGGTGGGGACGACAAGAATAGCGGTAGTCATGACCGTTCCCTCTCTGGGAAATAGATAATGTTGCAATGCAACGTAGCATACACCAGAACGGCTGAAAAAACCTCACTTACCAGCGTCAAGTTGAAGAATCCGACCCATCAACATGACTATTGCAGAAAATCGCTTTAATGCGCATCCTGATCTAACTGCGCCGCCATTTTAATTAATTCATTAGATATTTCAATTAAATATGGCGGATTACTCTGATTAGTGCGCAACGGCAGCGGCAACGCCGCCAGTTGCTGTTGCACCCGTCTACGAATTGCACTGAGCGGTTCTGGCGGCGCCAGCCGCTGTCCATTGCGCATCACCGGTTGAAGTAGTGGCTCGCCCGATTGTGGCGCATTCTCCAGACCGATGCAGTCGCTAATAAACGCTCCATCAGCAGCCATGCGCCGATAAACCTGCTTGCGGCCTGGCCAGGTCGCTTTGCCTTCCGAACGCTTGCGTCGGGGTTGACCTGCGTATTCCTGTAGCTTGTAAACCATCTCCAGGGTCGGCGCATCGGTGGACGCATCCAGTCGGGTACCGACGCCGAAGCCATCAAACGGCGCGCCGACGGCTAATAGTTCGGCAATCCGGTGTTCATCCAAATCGCTACTGCCGAGAATCATGACTTCGCGTAAACCGCCCTCATCGAGAATACGTCGGACCTGGCGAGCGTGTTCCGCTAAGTCGCCGCTGTCGAGACGCACACCGCGAATCTGGACCCCCTGCTTTTGCAGGCGCGGCGCCAGTTGGACCAGCTTGCGGGCGGCCGCTTCAGTGTCGTAGGTGTCAATCAATAGCGTTACATTGCCTGGCTGTGCAGCGGCGAACTGGACGAAAGCATCCTCTTCACGGTCATGCGCCTGAATCAGCGAATGAGCCATAGTCCCAAAGAGCGGAATGCCAAAATGCATCCCGGCCAACACCGTCGCGGTTCCCGCAAAGCCGCTCAAATAGTTGGCGCGGGCGGCCAGCAGCGCCGCTTCAGCACCGTGAGCGCGGCGCATCCCAAAATCTACCAGCAGTTTGTCGGGCGCAGCTAGCACACAGCGGGCGGCCTTGGAAGCGATGAGTGTTTGATAGTGCAACAAATTGATCAGTCGGCTTTCCACCAACTGCGCCTGTGGCAGAGGCGCGGTCACGCGCAACACCGGTTCGTTAGCGAAAAATACGGTTCCTTCCAGCAACGCATCCACGTCGCCGGTGAACCGGAATGTTTCCAACCAGGCGACAAAAGAAGACTTGAAGCGACCACAAGCGGCCAGCCAGTCCAGTTCTTCAGCGGTGAAATGCAGGTCTTCCAGATAGTCCAACGCCTGCTCCAATCCGGCGGCGACCAAAAACCCCCGTTCAGGAGGCAGCCGACGGACAAACAGGTCGAAGACAGCCATTTCCTGCATGCGCTCGGCATGGTAAGTCTGGAGCATGGTTAGCTGATATAAATCAGTCAACAGGACGCTGTGAGCGATCATCATGGCGTTACCTTCGATCTTTTGTGGAGCCTGGGCGATGACGAATGAGGAAGCACGGGAAATTTTAACCGAGCGACAGGACGGGGTCGTGCAGATTCGTCTTCAGCGCCCTGACAAGAAAAACGCCTTGACGCTGGGTATGTATGCGGGATTGACGGCAGCTTTAACCGAAGCGGAGCACGACCCGACGGTGCGCGTCGCGGTGTTGACCGGCAGCGGCGACAGTTTTACCAGTGGCAACGACATCGCTGACTTCCTGGCGGTGCCGCCCACCGCCGAGGACAGTCCGGTGTTCCAATTCCTGGCGGCGCTGCACCAGTTTGGAAAGCCGTTGATCGCAGCGGTGAACGGCGTGGCGGTCGGTATCGGCGTCACCATGCTACTGCACTGCGATCTGGTTTACGCCCGGGTCGGCGCCACCTTGCAACTACCCTTCGTCAATCTCGGTCTGTGTCCAGAGGCCGGGTCCAGTTTACTGTTGCCTCGATTGATCGGCTATCCACGCGCTGCGGAGTGGCTGCTGCTGGGTGAACCGTTCCACGCTGAACAGGCGCTCGCCTGGGGCCTGATCAACGGTATCGGCGTTGATGCCGAAGCGACGCTGGAACTGGCGATGACGAAAGCCCGGCGTCTGGCGCAACAACCGCCGGCAGCGGTGCGGTTAACCAAAGCGCTGCTCAAACGGGCGGCGGTGGAAGCGACGCAGGAGACGATTGCCCTGGAGAACCAGCATTTCATTGACCAATTGAATTCACCGGATGCACGGGCGGCGTTGCAGGCTTTTGTGAAACGCAAACGCTCCTAGAAAAAATCACTCGTTACTCGCCATTGACCAGCGCCAGCATCTGGATCAAATCCGACAGTGACGCCGCCCGCAGTTTCTCCATAACCCGCTTGCGGTGAATTTCCACCGTGGAAATGCTGATACCCAGTTCAGCAGCGATCACCTTGTTGTACTGACCAGCGGCAACCCGTTCCATCACTTCCCGCTCACGCGGCGAGAGTAACGCCAGCCTCGTTGCAACCTCGTTGCGCCGGGCTTGCCGACGGCGCTGCCGGGCGTCGAGCGCCAACGCTTCGTGAATCCGGCTCAGCAAATTCTCCGCCTGAAATGGTTTTTCCACGAAATCGAACGCCCCAGCCTTCATCGCCCGGATCGCCATGGGCACATCGCCATGGCCGGTCATAAACAGGATGGGCATTCGGCACCCCATCTCCTGCAAGCGTTTTTGCAAGTCCAGGCCGCTCATCCCCGGCATCCGTACATCCAGCAGCAGACAACCGGGCCGCTGTACCGCATCGGATGCTAAAAAATCGACGGCGCTGGCGAAAGCTTCCACCGCCAACCCGCTGGTGCGTAACAATAGTTCGACAGCATCGCGGATCGCTGGATCATCATCAGTGAGAAAGACTGTTGGCATCGAGTTCATCATCAAGATATGGAGAGTGGGCCATCTGGTGGACAGGCAGGGTGAAATGGAATGAAACGCCACCCTCTGGATTCGGCGTCGCCCACAATTGCCCACTTTGGCCTTCGATGATCGAGCGGCTCACCGGCAACCCCAACCCCATACCGCCGGGCTTCGTCGTGAAAAAGGGTTGAAACAGTCGCTCAGTGGCTTCCGGGCTGAGACCGTGTCCGGTGTCGTGGATCGTCACCCGCACCCAGTCCGGGCTGGAGAGCTGTGTGCGCACCGTCAGTTGGCGCGAGCCCTCAGGCACTTCCTGCATCGCTTCAAGCGCATTGCGAATCAGATAAAGCGTTACGAGCTGAATCTGCAAGTTACCCGCTAATGCCTTCGGCAGAGATTCCGCTAACTCCAAGCGCAGGTCGATCCGGGCCTGGCGCAATTCCAATTGGGCGTAGTGAATAACGGCGTGGATCAGCGCGTTGATGTCCAGTGGAGCCTGCAGGGCGGCGTGGCGCCGCACCAGCGCCCGCACATGGCGGATAATTTCGCCGGCGCGCAAGCCTTGATGAATGACCTCCTCAAAAGTCCCCATCAGTTCGCGGGGATCGGTGCGCCCCTGTCGCAACAGGGTCAGGCCGGCCTGGGTATAAGCCACAATGGCGGCCAGCGGTTGGTTCAGTTCGTGAGCCAGGCTGGACGCCAGTTCGACCGCCAGACTGAGCCGGGACATGCGAGCCAGATCCACTTGCTGCCGCCGTAACTGATCTTCCGCCAGCTTGCGGGCAGTCATATCTTCGGCCAGCCCGGCAATGCGGTAGACATGGCCCGTTTCATCGCACACCGGGAAACCGCGATCCCAAATCCAGCGAATGGCCCCATCGGGCCGCACGATCCGATATTCTTCGTTCAAATAACCCGATTGGTGCTTGTCGATATGCGCCGTATGGATGCGCTGCCGGTCGTCGGGATGCACAGCTTCAAGCCAATCCAGCGGCCGTTCGTGAAAGCTTTGCACGGGTCGTCCCCAAATGTCCTCATAAGCAGGGCTGATGTACAGAAGGCGCTCTTCAGCAATGCCGTAGACCCAGAACACTTCCCGGATGTGTTCAGCCAACTGGCGAAATCGCTCCTCACTATCGCGCAAGGCGATTTCCACCTGGGTACGGGCGGCCATCTGCCGCTCCAGAGTTTGGTTAATCGCCAACAATTCGGCAGTGCGCTTCTGCATCTGGCCGGCCATTTCTTCATGGGCGCGCCGTAACTGCTCTTCCACCTGTTCATACGCCCGGTGAATGCGGCGTTGGGTGTCGATATGACGACGCAACAACCCGTACACCAGGCCACCGCTGGCGAGGACAATCAGTGCATTTTTCAGGGCGGCAGGCGACAGGGTAGGCGCCGCGCCGTTGATCCAGACCGTCATCAACCCCGGATCGTCGATCAGTAACCCAAGCAGGCCCACTGCAATATACAGCAGGCTGAACCAGACTGCGGAGTGGTCGCGGAGCGGGCGCGCCAACCAGAGAGGAATGATGGATGCTGGAGAGTTCAAGCACGCGCCTCGCTAGCCGAATTCAACCGACTGCGCCGTATGCTCAGCGGCATGTGCGTTCTGCACAAGCGGCAGGGTAAAGTGGAACGTGACTCCGCAGCCTGAATTGGAGGTGGCCCACAGTCGACCGCCATGCGCCTCGATGATGGATCGGCTGATCGACAGTCCCAAACCCAGTCCGTTGGGTTTGGTGGTGAAAAATGGATGCAGTAGCTGACCAGCGATGCCTGGCGCCAGGCCTGGGCCGGTGTCTTGCACCGAAATTTCCACCGCTTCCTGGTCCAGGCAGGCGGCAACTACAATGGTATGGGCGCCCTGGCTGCCGTTGATAGCGTCGATCGCGTTGCGCACCAGATTAAGAATGACCTGCTGCACTTGCAGACCATCGACCAGGACAGGCGGCAGTTCCAGAGGCAGGTTGTAGCTGATGTGAATGGCGTGGCGTTCGGCTTCGAGATTGAGAAAGTCCGCGATCTCGTCGAGCAACTCGGGGAGGTGCGCCTGGGTGTACTGAGGTTTGCCCTGACGGGCGAAGTGACGAATTTTCTGGATAATGGCGCTGGTTCGCGCACTTTGCGCCGCGATTTTTCCCAAAATTTCCCGCATCTCCTCCGGCTCCAGCGTGGGGTGGCGCAATCGGGCCAGGCCAGCCTCTGCATAAAGATTGATCGCGGTGATGGGCTGGTTGATCTCGTGAATCAGGCCGGAAACCATTTCCCCCAATGCGTTGAGGCGCGAGGCGTGCGCCAGCAGCGTTTGCTGCCGTTGCGCTGTGGCTGACATGCGTTCCTGTTCCAGTGCGCCGCTCATCCACTGCGCCATCAATTGGATCAGTTCCCGATCAACTGTCGTAAACGGCGTAAGGCGCGGCTGAAGCGCCGAGAAGTTCAGCGTCCCGTATAGCACCCCACCGACCCGCATGGGGACGCCGAGATAAGCTTCCAACCCAAACTTCTGATAGCAGGGATGGTGGCGTTGCAGACCGGTCGCCGCATGTTCAAAACCCAGCGGACCCTGAGCGCGCAGGGTGTCGCGGCAGTAAGTGTCACCCAGGGCGAAAACCTGACCCGGACGAATTTCACCGTCTGGCGTTTGCGCCTGGACGATCTCGTAATGTTCGCCCTCGATATGGGCCAAAATGCCGATCGGGAGCCCGAATCGTTGGCAACCCATCGCCAGCAGCGCTTGCATTCGTTCAAGGCAAGAGACCGGCGTGGAAATGACCCGGTGCAGTTCGCGCATGGCGTCCACACTGTCTTTGAGCGCCTCCTGCTGTTCGGCCAGCCGCTGATGATTTTCTTCAGCCTGTTCTCTGGCGGCGATGAAAGATTGCGCCAGTTCGCCGTTGTTCAGCGCCAGTCGCAGCGACTGGGTCAGGGTCTGGTGATAGCGGTGCGCCGTACCCATCGCCAGCAGCAGATACAGGAGGCCAGCAGCGCCCATGGTGACGCGGATCAGATCGTCTTGCAGCAATAACCAAAGCACCGTCGGCACAATCAACGGCAGGGCGTAAGCCAGGTAAGCATTCAGCACCGGCGTCATGGTCAGCACCCCGCCCATCAGAACACCACCCAGCACCAAGGCAATAAACGAATCGTAAACCAGCGAAGGCGAAAGGGTGAGCAGAATGACCGCTGCGCCCCAGCAGATGCCACTGGCGGCGCAGGCGCTGATATAGCGGATCGCCCAGCGCGCTGGGTCATCGTCCACATGGGAACAGCGCTGGAAAGCGATAGCCACCCCCAGCCGGATCAGCAAGGTCGTCTCCAGCAGCGCCAGCCAGAGCAGCAACACCGTGTGCGACATCACGTTCCAGAGGATCAACGTCAGCGTCGGTGCAATCAATAAACTGGCGATAGAACCGAACGGCGCCTGCTCGTACAGCAAGCGCACCTGTTGGGCGTAGATACGCCGGGCCAATGGATCACTCATGTGGCTGGAGCGGATAGAGACGCTCACCGAGCGCGTCGGTGCGGCGTTTTTTGCCGTAGCGGTGAAGCGGGAATCCGCTGATCTGCCAACAAGAGCTGCGTTGGCTCGACTGTGTATTCCCCGTCGAGCACTTCCGGGGCGGCCTTTTGCGCCTGGCGGGTCAACTGCCGGAATCGCCACCATAACCAGCCACCCACAGCCAGCCCAATGACCAGCAGAACGGCGAAGATCGCTGAGGCGAGGACGAAGCCCGCCGCCACCGCCAATACGGAGGTGACGGTCAGTACAGTCCGTTTGAGCCAGGAAGGCTTAGGAAAGGGTAGTGCGTTCATCAGCGGGGCATCCAGAACCACCAGACGATCAGGCCCATCAGGCCCAATCCGGCGAGATTAACGATCAGGGCAGTCATGTCAAATCACCTGAGTGTTGAGGGGGGACGAAAACCCCGCAGCCGGTTAGCGTTGCTGACCACTGTAAAAGACGACAGCGCCATGGCTGCGCCGGCCAGCATCGGATTCAGCAGTAATCCGGTCACGGGGTAAAGCGCGCCTGCCGCGAGCGGAATGCCTAACGTATTGTAAATGAAAGCACCGAACAGATTCTGCCGAATATTGTTCACCGTCGCCCGCGACAGCGCCATGGCATCGGCAACGCCCTGCAAAGAACCACGCACCAAGGTCATGCCGGCGCTTTCAATCGCCACGTCGGTTCCCCCACCCATGGCTATCCCTACATCGGCCTGCGCCAATGCTGGCGCATCATTGATGCCGTCGCCGACCATGCCGACCACCTCACCCCGAGCCTGCAATTCGGCAATCACGCCAGCCTTGTCCGTGGGCAACACTTCGGCGTGAACCTCGGTAATACCAGTCTGCGCAGCAATGGCGTGAGCCGTGGCGGCGTGATCGCCGGTCAACAGCACCACCTGCAAACCCAGTTCCCGCAAACGGCGAATCGCCGCCACCGAGTCGGGCTTAATCGGGTCGGCGACGGCAACCATCCCGGCGGCTTCACCGTCCACCGCGACGAAGATCGGCGTTTGTCCCGCCGCCGCCCAGCGTTCCGCTTCCGCGTGGAGAGGTGCGATGGAGATCCCCTGCCGGTCCAATAACCGGCGATTACCGACCAACAGTACTCGACCGTCTGCCAGGCCGCTCACCCCATGGCCGGCAATGGCATCAAACCGTTCCACGGCGGGAAAGTTCAGACCGCGCTCCCGCGCCGCGTCCAGAATCGCCTGGGCCAATGGATGCTCGGAGCCGGCTTCCAGCCCAGCCACCCAGCGGAAAATTTCATCTTCGCTGAAGCCGGACCGGGCGATCACGTTCGTCACTGTGGGCCGGCCCGTGGTCACCGTTCCGGTCTTGTCCAGCACCACCGTCGTGAGCTGTCCAACCCGTTGCAGCGCCTCGCCATCGCGAATCAGGAGGCCGTATTCAGCGGCCTTGCCCACGCTGACCATGATCGAGATGGGCGTCGCCAGCCCCAGGGCGCAGGGGCAGGCGATAATCAGCACGGTTAAGGTCGTCACCAGCATATAGCTGATCCGGGGTTCCGGACCAAGATTGAACCAGGCCAGCGCTGTGAGCACGGCGACGATTAACACCGAGGGTACGAAAATGGCAGCCACCCGGTCAGCCAACCGGCCAATCGGCAGTTTGCTGTTCTGCGCCTGACGCACGCTGGCGATAATGTGCGCCAGCATCGTGTCCGCGCCGACCTGGGTAGCGCGGAAGACGAAACTGCCGTTTTTATTCAGTGCGCCGCCCGTGACCCGGTCGCCGACCTGTTTGGCAATCGGCAACGGTTCGCCGGTGAGCATGGATTCATCGACCGTTGAGCGACCACTGATGATTTCGCCGTCCACTGGAATCTTTTCACCGGGACGCACCCGGATCAGTGCGCCCACCTTGAGCGTTTCTATCGGTACGTCCTGCTCCTGGTCGTTTTCGACGATGCGGGCGGTTTTCGGTTGCAGGCCGAGCAAACGGGAAATGGCGGCGGACGCTTTGCCCCGCGCCCGACTTTCCAGGGCGGAACCGAGGTTGATCAGGGCCATGATAGTGACTGCCGATTCGAAATAGGCATGTTGCGCCAGGCTGGGGACGCTAGCGGGAAACAAGGTGACCAGCATGGAATAGCCCCAAGCCGCGCCTGTACCCAGCGCAATCAGGGTGTCCATGTTAGCGTTGTGGTGACGAAATTGCCGCCAGGCGCCGGTGAAGAAATGGCCACCGCTGTAGATCATGACCGCCAGGGTGAGCAACCCGATAGCCATCCAAAACCACTGGCCAGTCGCCAGCGCCGGCAGCCAGCCGGCCATTTCTGCAATCATCAATGGCGCAGCCAGCGCCCCGGCGACGACTGTGTTGCGCACCAGTCGTTGACCATGCGCCTGTTCCGCAGCGCCGCGTTCTGCCTCGGCGGCGGCATCGCGCAGTTCCGAGGCGTCATAGCCAGCCTGCTGAACGGCCTGGATCAGGGTGGCGGCCAACACGCCACCGCTGACCTGAGCGGTGCGTTCGGCGAAATTGACGCTAGCGCTGACTACGCCGGGAACCTTGCGCAACGCCGTTTCCACCGCAGCCACACAGCCGGCGCAACTCATGCCGGTAATGACCAGTCGGCGAGCAGGGAATTGCACGATTGTCATGATCAGGCTCCTCTTTCGGCGCTATGCTCAGTTAATGAGCAACTGGGGACGGCTCAGCCCGTTGTATCTGCTCGAACAGTGGCCCAAGCACCGCCATGGTCAGCGTGGTAAATTCCTCATCCAGCGGATCGGTGTCCCCGAACGCCAGTTGATAGTAGGGATTGTCCCGCTCTGCCGTTCCTGGCCGCCGTTCCTCCCCTTCCCAAGCCCGCCGCGCCGCCCATAACGCCTTGTCAGGATTCGGCTCCTGATCTTTGTATAACTGTTCGATATAGGCCAGCCCACTTTTCGGAAAGAAATGCAGCAAACGCCGCGCGCCCTGCCAGTAACCCTCCAGCAAACCTTGCAACAGCACCCCGGGTTGCTCCACCGGCTCCAGCGTGACGAGCCGATCCTCCGCCACCCAATAACTGGGTCGCGCCCTCCCCTCCTGCTCCATCGCGTTCAATGCCAGATGATGCAGCCACAGTTTTAGATAATCTCCGGCCTTGATTTTCGCCAACCGATAACCCACCCACCCGGCGGGGGTCATCCCGGCCAATCGTCCGGTCAGGCGAAATTCGCCTAACATCAAATCGAGTTCCAGGGGGTCTCCAGCCCGCCGTGGGAAGACTCGGCCCAGTCGCCCGGCAAACCGTTCAACCCGCTCATAAGCATCGGTAAACACGCATTCCCCGACCTGCCCGTGTGGCAGTGCGCCATTCGCCCGCATGATGGTGGCTATGTCCGTCGCTGGGCATCCCTCGCGATACAGCTCCAACATCTCATCGAGCATCTGATAGCTTTCCAGGGCGTCCGGCACGAACGGCTCACGGGTTTCCAGCGCTTCCTCGCCCTCGCCCACCCGGATGCCCAGCCGTTCGCGCAACAACCAACGGGCGGGATTTTTAAAGAACTGCGTCAACCCCTCCAGCGTCACCCAACGCAGGGCCGACTCCGGCTCGGATAACTCCGTAGTCAACAAGGCCGCCGCATCACGCTCGCCGCATCCGGCCTGACGGCTGGCCTCGATCCATTCCCGCGCATAGCTGAACAGCCGCCTGTCGCCAGTAAAATAGCGCCGGCTGAATGGTTGCAGCGGATGACGGGTCACCCACTGCGCGCTGGGCCGCCCACCTTCTGCCGCCACGAATCCTCGGTCTACCATATCCAGCAATTCGCTGACCAACACGGAAGGAGGCAATACCGAATGATCGCGGATATTTTGGCCCACATAGCTGAGATAGAAACAGCGGCGAGCCGACAGCAGGGTTTCCAGAAACAGATAACGGTCATCCCGCCGGCGGGAGCGGTCGCCGCGCCGGAAGGCCCCGACCATCAGATCAAAGCCGATAGGCTGGTTGGGTCGCGGATAAGCGTCGTCATTCATCCCGATCAGACAGACCACCGAAAAAGGAATACTGCGCATCGGCACCATCGCGCAACAGGTCACACCACCGCCCAGGAACCGTCCCGCACCGCTTTCTGGGACATTTAACTGCTCACGCAGCGCCGATTTCATCACTGACAGAGAGACCGGCTCGGCAAACTTCGCCCGTTCCACCTGCTCACCCAGCGTCTCCAGCGCAGTGCGGATCAACTGCAATTCGTTTTCCTCGCGCTCGCGGGCTTCGAAAAACCGGTCCAGCAACCCGTGCAGCGTGGTGATCCAATCCACTGGCGGGCGCGATGGCCGCAGCGCGTGATGCAGTCCGAACAGTTCGTCCAGGAAACTTTGCAAACCGCCCAGCGCTTGCGCTTCGCCGCCTTCCACTTCGTCATAGGGCAGAATGCCGGCGTACAATTCCCGCCCTTGTCCGGGCAGCGCGTAACCGAGCAGTAAGCGATCCAATCCAGCCTGCCAGGTGTGTTCTGCCGTCGCCGGTAGCGACCAGGAGTCCTTGATGCCGGCGTTAATCCCCCAGCGAATGCCAGCCTCACGCACCCAGTGGCGAATGCGCTCCAAATCCTCCTCGTGCAATGCGAACCGTCGCTGTACTGCCGCCGGTTCCAACAAACTCATCACTTGTGCGGCGTCAAACCGTTCCCCACCCAAATCCAACAGTTCGAAAAACACTTCGACCAGCGGATTCTCGACCGGCAACCCTTGATCAGCGATGCTGAACGGAATCCGGCGCTCCCGAGGCGCGGCGTCGAACACCGCCTCGATCAACGGGCCATAACGGGCAATGTCCGGGGCCATGACGATCACATCCGAGGGCCGCACATCGCGATGCGCCTCGAACAGCGCCAGCAACTGATCATGCAGCACCTCTACTTCGCGCATGGGGCCGTGGCAAACGTGAACCTGAAGCGAAAGGTCATCGGAACGCAGCGGCAGGGGCGGATGTTCGTAGGTTCCCCGTTCCCGCAAATGAAGAATATCGGCTTGCAGGTGGTGCAACAGATCATCGCCCGCTGGCTCCACGAATCCGTCCCACTCCACTCGCGGGTAGCCCTGGAGCAAATCAATAAAATCCCGTCCCTGCTTGCCCAGTGAAGCCAGCAGTGGATGACCGGCCGTCAGATATTCAGCCTCTGGATCGATGTCCTCGCCCAGGCGCGCCAGATCGCGTTCCGCCCGAATATCGCCCCAATATTCCTGGCAGGGATTCAGCAATAACAGATGCACGTCGATGAAACGCGCCAGTTCCGCCAGCAAATCCAGATACAACGGCGGCAGCGCCGACAAGCCGACGATGGCGACTCGTTCTGGCAGGCGGCGGCGCTGGACCTCGCCACCCCGCAACGCCTGGCGAAACCGCTCCTGCACCTGCGCCCGATGCGCCTCACCACCGCCCGCCAGTCGCCGCCACAGTTCCGCCTGCCAGTGTCCTTCCGCGCCCTCTTCCCATCGGGTGATCCAATCGGGCCGGTAGACCAGATATTGGTCAAAACAGTCGGCGATACGGCAGGCCAGTTCGTAACGGCGGAAGTCATCGCGCCCGGCGCCGAGCCAGGCGCGCACTGGCGCGAAACAGGGTTCATCCCCGACTTCTTGCAATAGCGCCATCATCCGCCAATTCAACACTGGCCGATCAAAAGCCGAGGTGGGCGGCAACCCGCCCAATACCCGCCGCCCCATCTCCCAAAGAAAGGTCGCGGGGAACTGGAAATCGAAATGGGCGCAAACCCCCAGCCGGTCAGCCAGCCGCAGCGCCAACCAGCGCGCCATGCCATTGCTTTGCGTAACAATGATTTCACGGGCCAGCGGCGACTGCAGCGGCTGACGCAACAGCTCGGCCAAGCGGTCGGTCAGGGTTTCAAGATGGTTGCTTTGGTGGGTGTGAAGCATGATCGTTGGATAAGGCCTCTGCCCGTCGAGCCAATCGCCGCAAGGCTGCGCTCAAACGGGAGTCGGTTTCATTACGGGCGATCTCCTCCAGGTAGCGGGCGGCTTCCTGGGTCAGCGTCCGCCGTGGCGACGACGGGGGGCGGGCGGCGATGGGCGCGATTTGAATATGCGGCTTGGGCAGGGTAATGCCAAAGTGCAGGCCCAGCACCTCTCGGATATCGTAAAGCGCATAGCGCAACCGGGTCGCCCACACCGCCGACTCGGTTTGCACCGTCCAGGCATCCTGGTCCAGCCGGATGAGCAACACATGGTCGCGTAAATCCGGCCGCAGATATGCCTGAAAAATCCGGGCGGACGCCGCCAAATCATCAGCCCGCGCAATCAACTTGCTCAACTTTTCCAGTGGCTGGCGCAGACTCTCGCCCACCGTCGGAATGGGTGGCGCTGATAATCGTCGAGGTGGTGCGTTGCCCGTTGGCGTATCGGGTCGGATTGGCGTTTCCACCAAACGGACATAGACGGGCGCGGCGTCGGCGACCCGGGCAGACTTCAATTCGGCGGCCGGATCAACCTCGGCGACAGATTCCGGCTCAGGCGTCGTGCCGTAGCCACCGCGTAGCATTTTTAGCAACTGCGCGGTGTGCTGCCGGCCAATGGCGCGACGCTCAGCGTCGAGTTCGGCTACCGTGTGATTCCCATCCTCAGTCATCTTTGCATCCCCCATCCTCCTTTGCCTGGAAAGAGGATCGAATCAGTTCAATAGCAGGTTCACATGCAGTACGCCAGGATCGTCGGGCGTTGCGTGAATTTTGAAATTGAGCGCCCGATTGAGCCGCAGCATGGGTTCGTTTTCCCGCAATACCTCGCCGTAGAGTTCCTTGATGCCGCGCTTCTTGGCGTATTCAATAATATAACGCATTAGCATCGGCCCCAGACCGATCCCGGTCATGGCCCGATCCACCAGCACCGCGTACTCAGCCCGTTCCATATCGGGATCGGCGTTGCAGCGCACCACCCCCCAAATTTTCCCCTGGCCGGGGAGACAGTCAGGATCGGTCACGATAATCGCCATTTCCCGTTCGTAATCGAGCTGGGTCAGCCGTGCCGCCATTTCGTGCGACAATTCCCGAATTGGCTGGAAAAAGCGCATCCGAATGTCTTCCGCCGGCATCCGTTTAACAAGATCCCGCAGTTCTGGTTCATCCTCCGGCAGGATAGCCCGGATCAGGAACGATCGACCATCCGGCAACGTAAACCGTTTCTCCAGTTCCTTGGGATACGGCGAGATCGCCAACCGCTGCGCCGCTGGCTCGGCGTTGGGTTCAAGCAGCACGTTAGCGTCCAGCGCTAGCATCCCGTCCGAGCTGACCCAGATGGGATTGATATCCATTTCGACGACCTCTCCCAGATCGATCACCATCTGCGACACCTTGATCAGGGTTAAAGCCATGGCGTCCAGATCCACCGGCCGACCACGGTTGGTGCTGAGACGACGATACAACCGGGTTCGCCACATCAAATCGCGCGCCAATTGCATGTTCAATGGCGGCAACGCATAGGCGACGTCATCGATCACATCGGCCTCGGTACCGCCCTGACCGAAAAAGATTACGGGACCGAAACGCTTTCCGGTACGCACGCCCATCATCAATTCGTAAGCGCTATTCCGGTACTGCATTGGTTGCACTGCAAAACCGTCAATCACCGCATCCGGCGCCAACTCGCGCACGCGCTTGAGCATTTCCGTCGCGGCCACCAGCACTTCCAGGGGATTTTTCAGCCCAAAAGCCACGCCGCCGACATCGGACTTGTTGACAATATCCGGCGACAGAATTTTGAGCGCCACTGGAACCTTCATCTCCAACGCCAGATCGGTCGCCGCCTCCGGCGTCGAAGCGAAATGCAACGGCACGGTGGAAATCTCGTAGGCGTTCAACATCTGGCTGGTTTCATAGGCGTTCAATCGGTGACGACCGGCCGTCAGCGCGATCTGAATGATACGGCGGGCGGTCTCCACATCCGGTGTGAACCCTTCGGAAATTGAGGGCGGCGTCTCCATCAGCAACTCTTGATTGCGCCGGTATTGCGCCAGCCGCATGAACGCCTCCACGGCCTCGCCAGGCGCTTCATAAGTAGGAACATGCGCGTTCTTGAAGCAGTCGCGAGCCGACTCCACCGACGATTCGCCCAGCCAGCAGGTGATGACCAGCCGTCGGCTCTTCGCAGCCCGCTCGACCACTGCCCGGGCGCAGTCCTGGGAACGGTTGAGGGACGCCGGAGCATGGATCACCAACACCCCGTCGGTCCCCGGTTCCTGCAGCAATAAATCGAGCGCCTTGCCATACTCTTCGGGACCGGCCATATCGCCTAAATCAACTGGATTTTCAATAGGATAACCGGGTCGGCAGGCTTGCGCCACTTGCTCGCGGGTCGCCGCGCCGATTTCGGCTAAGCGACCGTCGCGCCGTAATAAAGTGTCGCTGGTCATCAGCGCTAAGCTGTAACTGTTGCTGATGATCGTCAGCCGGTCACTGTAAACCGGTCGGGCGGTCGCTACCGTTTCCGCCGCGCCGAACAATTGCTCGATGTTATTGACCCGCAAAATGCCGGCGCGCTGGAACACGGCATCATAGACTGCATCTTCGACCGACCCGGTGCGAAAATCGCGTGGTTTAAGCACGATCACCGGTTTGACGCGAGCGGCAGCGCGGGCGGCGGAGACGAACTTGCGGCGATTCCGGGTGTTTTCCATATACATCAGAATCGCCCGGGTGTAGTGATCCCGCAGCAAGTAATCCAACAAATCACCCAGATCCACATCCCAGCGAACGCCCAGTGAAATGACGTGAGAGAAGCCGATATTGCGACTGTTGGCCCAGTCGATAACGCTGCGCATGACGGCTGCTGACTGGCAGAGCAATGCGATCTGGCCGGCCAGTGGCCGCTGACTGCTCAGGCTGGCGTTGAGGTTCGCGGACGGCACGGCGTAGCCGAGATGATCCGGCCCCATGATCCGTAGCAAGTGGGGCTTGGCGGCGTCCAGAATGTGCTGTTTCAGCGACTCCCCTTCATCAGGATGTTTGCGCAACATATCCTGACTCAGTAGCGCCGCCTTGGCGCCGCGATGGTCCTGCAACACCTCACGACTCAGCAACAATGCGGCCCGCGTGCCGCGTTGGCCCAACTCACTGACCAGGCCGGGCGCTTCTTCCAGCGGGGTAGTCAAAATCGCCAGGTCTGGCGTCACCGGCAGACTGGCAATGTCCTTATAGGCCAATACCCCGGAGATGGACGGGTGATCCGGATTGACTGGCATCACCGGGCCTTTGAAACCGCCCTCGATCAAATTGAACTCCACCGTCGCATCGAAGCCACCAGGGGTTTTGCCGCGACCGATGACCGCAATGGAGCGCGGTTTGAACAGATATTCAAGATTGCGAATGGTCATGAGCGAGTCTCAGTCGAGAAACAGGGCCAGCCGGAGAGTTCATCGTATGTTAATCGCTACCTCGCAGCCTCGCTACCTCGCTACAATGAACCTCACGACTGACGAACGCTATTCCCCGCGAGGCACTGATGCCCTGGAACTCCATTGTCAAGACCCTGAACGCTGGCGAACCGACGCCGAACCTGTCGGACTATGCCACCGCCCGCGCCACTTTTTCCTGGTCTACCGCCCGCGCCGAGCTAACGGGCTTGCCCGAGGGTGGCCTGAACATCGCCTTTGAAGCTGTAGACCGCTGGGTCGCCAGTGGTCAGGGTGAACGGGTGGCGCTGCGCTGGCTGGGCAAAAACGGCGCCCGGCGCGATTTTAGTTACGCTGAACTGGCCCGGCTCAGCGATCAGTTCGCCAACAGCCTAGAACGGCTCGGCATCCACCCTGGTGACCGGGTCTGCATCCTAGTCGGACGCATTCCTGAGCTATACATAACGGCTCTGGGAACGTTGAAAGCCGGTGCGGTGTTCTGTCCTCTGTTCTCGGCCTTCGGCCCGGAACCTGTTCGAATCCGGCTAGCCAACAGTCGGGCGCGAGTGCTGGTCACCACCTCGCTCCTGTATCAGCGCAAAGTGCAGGCGCTGCGCCCTGGATTACCGGATCTGGAATTCGCCTTGCTGGTGGATGGCGACGGCAACGAACCGGGCGTCTATTCATTCCATACCCTGCTCAACACTGAACCGGCTTGCCGCCCACCACCCCGCACCCGACCCGAGGATTGGGCCTTGCTGCACTTCACCAGCGGCACAACCGGCGCGCCCAAGGGAGCAGTCCATGTCCATGAAGCCGTCGTCGCCCACCAATGGACTGGTCGGTTAGTACTGGATCTGCGGCCCGGCGACATTTATTGGTGCACTGCCGACCCAGGCTGGGTCACAGGCGTCTCCTACGGCATCATCGCGCCGCTGACCAATGGCGTGACTCTGGTGGTGGATGAGGCTGAATTCGAGGCGCGGCGCTGGTATACGATTCTCGAACAGGAGCGGGTGAATGTCTGGTACACCGCGCCGACCGCCATTCGCATGTTGATGAAAGTCGGCGCAGAGCCCGTGCGAGGACTCGACCTGAGCGCGCTGCGATTCATGGCCAGCGTCGGTGAACCCCTGAATCCCGAAGGCGTCGTCTGGGCCATGGAAGTGCTGGGCCGGCCTTTCCATGACACCTGGTGGCAAACGGAAACCGGGGCGATCATGATCGCCAACTACCGTACTCAGGATATCCGGCCCGGTTCCATGGGTCGGCCGCTGCCGGGCGTTGACGCCGCAATCATTCAACGGCGACCGGAGGGAGGTGTCAATTTTCTGGCGCCTGGCGAGGAAGGCGAACTGGCGCTACGGACCGGCTGGCCCTCGATGTTTCGCACCTACTTGGACGGTGAGCCACGCTACCGGCAGTGCTTCATTGATGGCTGGTATCTGAGCGGCGATCTGGCGACCTGCGACGCCGACGGCTATTTCTGGTTCGTCGGCCGCAATGATGATGTGATCAAGACCGCCGGTCATCTGATCGGTCCGTTTGAGGTAGAGAGCGTGTTGCTGGAGCACCCAGCCGTCGCCGAAGCGGGCATGATCGGCAAGCCGGATGAAGTCGCTGGTCAGATTGTCAAAGCCTTCGTAGCCCTAAAACCGGGCCATGAACCTAGTGATGCTCTGCGCAAGGAACTCATGGGCTTCGCCCGCACTCGATTGGGAGCGACGGTGGCGCCGCGCGAACTGGAATTCGTAACGGACCTGCCCAAAACCCGTAGCGGCAAGATCATGCGCCGGCTATTGCGCGCTCGTGAACTGGGTCTGCCACTGGGCGATTTGTCTACATTAGAAGGAGAATCGTCGGAAAATCATGATGGCTAGGAGGTTTATTCTAATTTTAAGAGGTATGCTCAAACTGTAGCGCCTTTATCATGGACATTGGCATTTAAATTGCTTACTAATTAACCGTGATCTAAACGCCCGATGGCTTGCTTTTTCCAATCAGCAATGCAAGACTAATGTTGCGGCGCAACATGCCGATAAAATAATTTATGCAGGATTTGAGCTGCCCTTACTGTGAGAAAGAAAATGTCCATGAACACCATGAACGCCATGAACAACGAGCAGATTCGTAACACGATTCTGCGCACATTGAGCGATGTCGCTCCGAACGCCGATACCCAGGCGATCAAACCCGACATCAGCTTTCACGATCAATTGGAATTGGACTCCATCGACTTTCTGCGGCTCATGATGAGCCTGGAAAAAGAACTCAATGTGACCATTTTCGACTTCGACTACCCGAAGCTATCCACGCTGCATGGGTGTGAACACTATCTGGTCGAACGAATCGGGATGAACAATTGATGGCGGACGTCACCGGCTCTCGAAAAAAGAAGGCCGATTGATGAATCGGCCCTAGAGTCAGGATCGCGCAAACGGGGGAGTTTGCTTTAATCCAAAGTCTCGAAGTGAAACTTGCGCAGTGGGTTTTTGCTGTTAGGTCATTTACCGCACAACTTCCTTTGGTGGTGGCTGGTCGAGCGTCGCATGCTCGGCCTTTTTTTATGCGGCGCTATTATACTGAGCCAGTTTAATCCCGCAACTTTTTAATGCCAATAGCCCCCTGGAGAAAAGCGCAACTTTCCAGTGGTGGCAGCGCCTTCATGCGTTTAAATTTAAGCGGGAACCGGCCTGTAAGCCGGGTTCTGTCGAGGACGGCCATTCATCTGCGACGCTTGTCGCCAAGCGCCTGTAGCGACCTACCCTGGAGCCGTGCGGACCACACGTGAATGCTCCTCTATTTGGTCTTGCTCCGGGCGGGGTTTACCGTGCCGCGCCTGTTGCCAGCCACGCGGTGCGCTCTTACCGCACCTTTTCACCCTTACCGGCTCCCGTGAAGGGAACGTAGGCGGTTTGTTTTCTGTGGCACTGTCCGTCAGCTTGCACTGCCCAGGCGTTACCTGGCGCCCTGTCCTGTGGAGCCCGGACTTTCCTCCATACCGCGATGCGATACAGCGGCCGTCCAGCCGGTTCCCAACCCTTAGTGTCCTCCGTTGGGTGGCGCTTGGCAAGCTGACCGCTGTTCCCCCAGTGTCAACGCCAATTCATACAGCGCCTTACGTTTCAACCCGGTCGCCTTGACCGCCACCGCGACCGCCCGACCCATCGGCAATTCCTCTAATAGTGCGGTCAATAATTGACGAGTCTCCAGTGTATTCACTTCATTCGCCACCGCCGGTGCGCCCTGAACCAGCACTACAAATTCACCCCGGTTCCGATGAGGATCAGCGCCCAGCCACTCGATGAGTTCACCCAAAGGCGCGCTATAAACCTCTTCGAAACGCTTGGTCAACTCGCGGGCGATCACTCCAGGACGCTCCGCGCCGAACGTATCGGCCATATCCGCCAGCGTTGCGGCGATACGGTGGCTGGATTCCAGAAAGATCAGCGTTCGTTCTTCCTGCAGCACCGCTTGCAGCCGCTCAAGGCGCGCCGCAGATTTAGCAGGCAAAAATCCTTCAAAGATGAAACGATCCGTGGGCAGCCCAGCGACCGACAGCGCCGCCAGGATGCTGCTGGTCCCTGGAATTGGGACCACTGGTAATCCTTGCCGGCGCAGTTCACGCACCAGTGGAAAGCCCGGATCGCTGATCAACGGGGTGCCCGCGTCGGAGACCAGCGCCAGGGACTGGCCCGCCTGCAAGCGCGCTACAACCTGCGCCAAGCGGGCGTGTTCGTTGTGTTCGTGCAGGGAAAACAGGGGGGTATTGATCGCAAAATGCGCCAGCAACTGGCCGGTATGCCGGGTATCTTCAGCGGCGATGGCGTCAACCTCCCCCAAGATGCGGAGGGCGCGGGCGCTGATGTCCTCCAAATTGCCAATCGGCGTCGCCACCACATACAAAACACCGGATTCGACGGTCATGCTAGCCTCCAAAGAGTAGAATGAAGGGTCAACCAGTCCAGCGAAACGCTAGCCGCCCGGTGAAAACGGTATACGCTATTCCCTTTGTGAATTCGACTGAACTCCGCGGAAATCCTACAATGCGCCGCCGCTCGCCATCCGATCCGCCCTGCCACCGTCCGAGACTCTCGTGATCAGTCGTGTCGCCCAAGGCGCCGACGCCGAGGATTTAGCCCTCCGCTATCTGGAGGCCCAAGGACTGACTTTGGTGACGCGCAATTTCCGTTGCCGCGCCGGCGAACTGGACTTAATCATGCACGATAGCGAATATCTCGTTTTTGTCGAAGTCCGCAGTCGTCGCTACAGCCGTTACGGTGCTCCCGCCGAATCGGTGACGCACGCCAAACAACAAAAATTACTGCGCACCGCCGCATTCTATCTGCAACGCCAGGCGCTGGACCCGCCCTGCCGTTTCGACGTGGTCGCGATCCTCCGGCCTGGCGGCGAACCCCACATCGAATGGATTCGGGATGCTTTTCAGCTTAACTGATGTCTGAACGTCACCCTCACTCCCAGCCCTCCTCCCCGTGCAGGGGAGTTTTCGAGAACTCTGCTGATGACCGTTGATCGCACTGCTGAACTATCCGACCTGCTCGCCCGCCGCATCCTGATTCTGGACGGCGCAATGGGCACCATGATCCAGAGCTACCGCTTACAGGAAGCGGATTACCGAGGCGAACGGTTCCGCGACTGGCCCTGCGACCTCAAGGGTAATAATGACCTGCTGGTTCTGACTCAGCCGGCTATTATTCGCGAAATTCACGCTGCTTATCTGGGCGCCGGCGCCGATATTCTCGAAACCAATACGTTCAACTCGACTGCCATCTCCATGCACGACTATCAGATGGAGCGCCTGGTACCGGAGTTGAACCGGGAAGCTGCCCGACTGGCGCGGGAAGTCGCTGATCAATACAGCACCCCGGATCGCCCCCGCTTTGTCGCCGGCATTCTCGGTCCCACCAGTCGCACCGCCAGTCTGTCGCCGGATGTCAATAATCCCGGCTTCCGTAATATCTATTTTGATGAATTGGTTGCTGCTTATACCGAGGCGACCCAGGCACTGATTGAAGGCGGCGTCGATCTGCTGATGGTGGAAACCATCTTCGACACGCTGAACGCCAAGGCCGCGCTGTTCGCTATCCAGCAATTCTTCGACGACAGCGGACTCCGCCTGCCAGTGATGATTTCCGGCACGATCACCGACGCTTCGGGGCGCACCTTGTCCGGGCAAACGACGGAAGCCTTCTGGAATTCGCTCTCGCACATCCGCCCACTGTCGTTCGGTTTGAATTGCGCGCTGGGCGCAACGCAGTTGCGGCCCTATGTCGCCGAACTGGCCCGGATCGCCAACACCCATGTTTCCGCCCATCCCAACGCCGGCCTGCCGAATGCGTTTGGCGAATATGATGAAACACCGGAACAGATGGCGGCGGTGATCCGTGAATTCGCCGAAAGCGGTTTCCTCAACATTGTCGGCGGCTGCTGCGGCACGACGCCAGCCCATATCCGCGCCATTGCCGAGGCGGTGAAAGAGTGGCCACCGCGTCCGATTCCGGTCATTGAACCCCGTTGCCGATTGGCCGGGCTGGAGCCGCTGAATATCGGCCCACCCATCCGCTTCATCAACATTGGTGAGCGCACCAACGTCACCGGTTCCGCCGTGTTCAAGCGGCTGATCAAATCGGGCGACTACACCGCTGCGCTGGATATTGCCCGCCAGCAGGTCGAGAACGGCGCGCAGATCATTGACATCAACATGGACGAGGGAATGCTGGATTCGCAAGAGGCGATGACCACTTTCCTCAATCTGATCGCCGCCGAACCGGACATCAGCCGGGTTCCCGTGATGATCGATTCTTCCCAGTGGGACATTTTGGAAGCCGGACTGAAGTGCATCCAGGGTAAGCCAGTGGTCAATTCGATCAGCATGAAAGAAGGCGAGGCGGAATTCATGCGTCAGGCGCGACTGATTCAGCGCTACGGCGCCGCAGCAATCATCATGGCTTTTGATGAACAGGGTCAGGCCGACACCGAGGAGCGCAAGTTCGCCATTTGCCAGCGCGCCTACCGGCTACTGACCGAACAAGTCGGTTTTCCGCCGCAGGACATTATTTTTGATCCCAATATTTTCGCTGTCGCCACCGGCATTGAGGAACACAACCACTATGCAATGGATTTCATTGCCGCGACGCGGCGTATTAAAGCTGCGTTGCCTCATGCGCTGATTTCCGGCGGCGTGTCCAACGTTTCCTTCTCGTTCCGAGGCAACAACCCGGTGCGCGAGGCGATTCATTCAGTGTTTCTCTATCACGCCATCCACGCCGGGATGGACATGGGCATTGTCAACGCCGGACAACTGGCGATTTATGAAGAAATCCCGTCGAAACTGCGCGACCGGGTTGAAGAAGTCATTCTCAATCGCCGTTCGGACGCCACGGAGCGGTTGCTGGAAATCGCCGATCAGTACAAAGAAGGCGAGGTGTCCACCGCCCCGGAGAAAGCCCAGGAATGGCGTTTCTGGCCGGTCGCCAAACGGCTGGAACATGCGCTCATCAAGGGGATCGACGAATTTATCGAAGCCGATACCGAGGACGCCCGCCAGCAGTTCGCCCGACCCTTGCAGGTCATCGAAGGACCGTTGATGGACGGGATGAATGTGGTCGGTGATCTGTTTGGGGCCGGTAAGATGTTCCTGCCGCAGGTGGTAAAGTCGGCGCGGGTGATGAAAAAATCCGTCGCTTACCTGATTCCGTTTATCGAGGCGGAACAGGCCGGTGAGCGTCGCACAAACGGCCGAATTATCATGGCCACGGTCAAGGGCGACGTCCACGATATCGGCAAAAACATTGTCGGCGTGGTGCTCCAGTGCAATAACTTCGAGGTCGTCGATCTCGGCGTGATGGTTCCCGCACAGAAGATTCTCGACGCCGCCCGCGAGCATGGCGCGGACATGATCGGCCTGTCTGGCCTGATTACCCCATCACTGGATGAAATGGTCAACGTCGCCAAAGAAATGAAGCGACAAGGCTTCAGCGTACCCCTGCTAATTGGCGGCGCGACTACCTCGATCATGCATACAGCGGTGAAAATCGATCCGCAATATCCCGGCCCAGTGATCTACGTCAAAGACGCCTCGCGGGCAGTGGGCGTCGCGCAAAACCTGGTCAGCGTGGATTCCAAAACGGATTATGTCGCCAAAACCAAGGCGGACTACGTTCAGAAGCGCGAGCAGCACGCCAACCGCCGCAACCGGGAAGCCTTGTTGCCCCTCGCTCAAGTCCGCGCTAATCGGCCCGTAGCTACCGAATCCGCCACGATTCCACCCAAGCCGACGTTTCTGGGCGTCCGCGCCTTTGACGATTATCCGCTGGCGGAACTGGCGGAACGGATTGACTGGACGCCGTTTTTCCAAGCATGGGAGTTGCGCGGGCGTTATCCAGCCATTTTCGACGACCCCGAACAGGGCGAACACGCTCGACAATTATTTGCAGAGGCTCAAGCCATGCTGGAGCAGATCATTGCCGAGCGCTGGCTGACCGCACGGGCAGTGATCGGCTTTTTCCCGGCGAATCGAGTGCATGAAGACGACATCGCACTGTATGCGGATGATACCCGCGACGGCGTGTTGATGACGCTGCATCACCTGCGCCAGCAAGGGCCGAAGCCAGCGGGTAAACCGCATTACTGCCTGGCCGACTGGATCGCGCCGGTTGAATCCGGTGTCGCAGATTATCTGGGCGCGTTCGCCGTCACCGCCGGCATTGGCATTGATGAACGGGTGGCTGAATTCGAGCGCACTCACGACGACTACCGCGCCATTTTGCTGAAAGCTCTGGCCGACCGGCTGGCGGAAGCGTTCGCCGAGCGACTGCATGAACGAGTGCGCAAAGAATTCTGGGGGTACGCGGTGGACGAAGCGCTGAGTCATGAAGAACTCATCGCGGAGAATTACCGGGGCATCCGCCCAGCGCCTGGCTACCCGGCGTGCCCCGATCACACGGAAAAGGGTTTGCTCTGGCAGTTGTTGCGCGTGGACGACCAGACCGGGATTCATCTGACCGAGAGCTTTGCCATGACCCCGACGGCGGCGGTGAGCGGCTGGTATTTCAGTCATCCCGACGCCCGCTATTTCGGGGTAGGTCGGCTGGATCGGGATCAGGTCGCGGATTACGCCCGACGCAAGGGCTGGACGCTGGCGGAGGCGGAAAAGTGGCTGGCGCCGAACCTGGGCTATGAGCCGGAAGAGTGATCGGAGAAGCCCCTTCGGCCACAGCTAACCTGCGCGAAATATGACTGCTACTGATCGAGTGGTAACGGGACTCCAGCATCAATATCGCCTAATAGCGGCCACAATACATCATTGATCCTGCTTCCCCGATATGAACAATGGAGTCTCTTGCGGAGAAACCCGATGATGGTACAGCACCGGTTGGCCAAGGGTGTGGCGAGTTACTTCGCCACTATTGCGGTCTGTGTCCTCTGCCTTTACGCCGTATTCCCCACTTCGGCGTCGGCAGAGAGCGACGCAAAGCGGAAGGTGTTGTTGCTGTCTTCCTACCACGTCGGCTTCGCGTGGGATGACGCCATCAAGCAGGCGATCATCAATGTGCTCAAGCCGCAGGAAAACGCGCTGGAATTGTATGTCGAGAACATGGACACCAAACGGATCAGCGACACCGCCTACGTGCGGATACTCTACGATCTGTACCGTTATAAATACCAAAATACACAGTTCTCAGTAATCATCGTTTCGGACAATTTCGCCTTCGACTTTCTACGGAAATACCGCGACGAACTTTTTCCGGGGGTTCCCGTCGTGTTTTGCGGGGTCAATTTTTTCCAGGAGAAGATGCTGGCTGGACAGCGCCTGATGACCGGCGTGGCAGAGGAGTTTGACGCCGCCACGACCTTGGACATCCTCCTCGAACTGCATCCGACCACTCGTGAATTGTTCGTGCTCAACGATGGGGATGTGACTGGGCAGGCTTGGGCCAATGATATTCGGAAACAGATTACTGGCCGATATCCGCACCTTAAGATCCATTACGCCGAGCCAATGACCATGGCGCAAGCCATCGACTGGGTTCGGGTTCTTCCCGCTGATACGACGGTGTTGCTGGGCGCTTTTTTAAGAGACGCCGCTGGTCAGTACGTCTCCGCTCCCGATTTCGCCAAGCAATTAGCCGCTGCCAGTCCCGCGCCGATCTATGGCCTGCTGGATTTATATATGGGTTATGGCGTCGTCGGTGGCCAGATCATCGACGGCCACCATCAGGGGGCGCGCGCCGCCCACCTGGCACAACGGGTGCTGGACGGCGAGCCCGTAGACCGTATTCCGGTCATCAGGCAAGGCGTAACCCGTCCGATGTTCGACTACGCTCAATTACAGCGTTTCAACATCCCGGAAAGCGCCCTACCCAAGGGCAGTGTGATCCTCAATAAGCCCTATTCTTTTTATGACGAGCACAAGGGTAAGATTTTCGCGGTGGCGGCGTTTGCCCTTGTCGCCTTGGTTTTGATCTTCCTGCTAACGATCACGCTCGTGGCCCGGCGCCAAGCCGAGGCTCAATTGCGCGACAGCCAGCAACGGCTCGCGCTCACGCTGGATGCAGTGAACGAAGGTGTATGGGAGTGGCGAATTTCCACTGGCGAGACCATTTTCAGCCCTCACTATTACCGGTTGCTGGGTTACGAACCCTATGAATTTCCCCAAAGCTACGCTGCATGGAAAAACCTGATCCATCCCGACGATATCGAGCGCCTGGAACAGGAGATTCAACGGCACTTTGACGGCAACGACAAGTATTCCGTCGAGATCCGTATACGAAAGAAATCCGGAAATTGGGGTTGGATTCTGGCGCGCGGTAGAGTGGTCGAGCGCGACGACGCCGGTCAGCCGCTGCGCATGATGAGCATCCAGGCCGACATTACCGAGCGCAAGCAAGCGGAAGCCGCACTAAAAGCCAGCGAGGAACGGTATCGGGCCTTAATCGAATTGATGGGTGAAGGGCTGGTCGTCATTGATCGAGAGGCCAAGGTGACTTACACCAATCCCCAGTTCCGGCTCATGATCGGCTTCTCTGAAGAGGAACTGCTGAGCGCGCCTCTGGAAACCCTGTTGAACGAGAACGGCAAAGCCACGTTCCGCATCCAGTTTGCACGGCGTCAGCAGGGGATATCCGAATACTATGAAATGGAATGGTTGCAAAAAGGCGGTGGTGTGGTTGAGACTCTGGTTTCGCCCAAGCCGCTTTATGATGACGAGAGCTGCTTTATCGGCAGCTTCGCGGCCATCCTCGATATTACCGACCGCAAGCGAGCAGAGCGGGAACTCATGACCTATCGGGATCACCTGGAGGATCTGGTCAAGGAACGCACCGTGGATCTGGAGCACGCCAAGGAAGCGGCAGAGAACGCTAACCAGGCTAAAAGCGTATTTCTGGCCAACATGAGCCACGAGTTACGCACACCGCTGAACGCGATTCTGGGCTTTTCAGCGCTGCTGCAGCGAGACGACACGATCACTGCCCCACAACGCAAAAATCTGGACATCATCAACCGCAGTGGCGAACACCTGCTGACGCTGATCAACGGTATTCTCGACATGGCCAAGATCGAAGCTGGACGCATGCCGATCCATCTTTCGCCGTTCGATCTGGTAATCCTGGCGCAGGACGTCATCAATCTGATGTACGCACGCGCCACTGAAAAGGGCCTGCAACTGCAGCTCGATCTCTCGCCCGATCTTCCCCGGTTCATTAGCGGGGAAGAGACTAAGTTGCGGCAAGTGTTGATGAATCTCCTGGGCAACGCCATCAAATTCACCCAAGAGGGCGGAGTGGTTCTACGCTTGCGAACCCGAGCGGAACCCGACGGACTCCGGTTGTTATGTGAAGTGGAAGACACTGGGCCGGGCATCGCTCCCGAAGACCAGGCACGGATTTTTGACCCCTTCGTGCAATTAGGCGAGGCTGCGGCCCAGAAAGGGACGGGCCTGGGTCTTTCCCTCACCCGGCAGTTTGTGGAACTGATGGGCGGCCACATTCATATCACGAGCCAACCCGGACAGGGCAGTCGTTTCCAGGTTGAGTTGCCCGTAAAAGTTGTTGCAGAGACTGGGATGCCGGCCCGGCCCACCGAGTGGCGGGAAATCAGCGGCCTGGAACCGGACCAGCCGAATTACCGTATTCTGGTGGTCGAGGATCAACCAGAGAACGCCCTACTGCTGGTCTATTTATTGGAGGGCGTGGGGTTTGAAGTGCAGGTCGCCGAGAATGGTAAGCGCGGGATTGAACTGTTCCAACAGTGGCGACCCCATTTTATCTGGATGGATTGGCGCATGCCGGACATGGACGGGCTGGAGGCAACCCGGCGCATTCGAGCCCTGGAAGGAGGCGATCACGTCAAAATCGTCGCCCTCACCGCCTCAGCATTTGTCGATCAGCACCAGGAAATCCAGGCGGCGGGCATTGATGAAACCGTGCATAAGCCCTATTGCGCAAAACAATTGTTCGATTGCCTGGTCCGGCAGCTTGGGGTGCGGTACACATACAAAGAAACCGCGCCCGAAACGAGGGTGGCTCTGAATTCGGCAGCGCTGGCCGAGCTGCCTGATGATCTACAGCGAGATCTGATGGATGCTCTGGTGCGTCTGGACACTGTACTGATCGACAGGGTGATCGCCCACATTGCGGAACGGGACGCCGCCTTGGGCAACCTGTTGCGCCAATACACCGATACCTTCGATTATGCACTGATCGAGGAGGCTCTTCGGAGTCGTCTCTGAAAAAGGGAATATTGAATGCGGATTTTGCTGGGTTTGGTGATCGGCTATGCGCTGCTGGTCGGCTGCATGGGGTTGATGCAACGCAAGATGCTGTATTTCCCTGATCCCATGGCGTCTATCCAGACTGTGCTTCTGGGCGCGGATTGGACGCTTGAACCCTGGCCGGGAACCGGCGAGGCATTTCGCGGCTATGTGCGCGGCCCGTTGTCCCGTCCCGCTTCATCGCGGGGAACGATCGTAGTGTTCCACGGTAATGCCGGCAGCTCCCGTGATCGGGGGTATTACCCCCTGGCGCTGGAAGCGCGTGGTTACCGGGTCGTGCTGGCGGAATATCCCGGCTATGGTGGCCGGACGGGGGCATGGAGCGAAGATGCCTTTGTTCAGGACGGTCGGGACACCGCCCGGCGAGCACTGGCGGAATTCGGGGGGCCTTTGTGGCTGTGGGGAGAATCGCTGGGCGCCGCCGTGGCGGCGGGCGTAGCGGCGGATCGCACGCTGCCGGTGGCCGGGGTAGCGCTCATAACGCCCTGGGACCGGCTGACGGACCTGGCGCAGAGTTTGTATTGGTATTTACCGGCGCGCTGGCTGCTGCGGGATCGCTATGACACGATCGCTGCGCTCCGTGAATATGGCGGGGCCGTCGCTGTGCTGGTCGCAGAGCGGGATGAAATCATCCCGGCCCGTCATAGCCAGCGCCTGTATGAGGCTTTGCCGGGGTTGAAAAGACGCTGGTTGTTCGCAGGGGCGGGTCATAACACCTGGCCTGCTGACCCACGAGCGGCATGGTGGGATGAGGTGCTGGCGTGGTTCGAAACGATGCCTGCCCAACGGGCGTTGCTTCCACCGGGGGCTATTCAGCAAACAAAGCATCAAGATTCACCCATTCCGCCGCCGGATCAGCGCTGATGCCGGCGATTTTGTTTTCCAAATCGGCCCACATCGCCTCATTCACCAATTCGTAGCTATGCCCCCAGAAGAAAAACACGCCATTCGCTGCTTTGGCGCGTTCGTAGCGAGTCCAGAAAGCGGGATCGGCAAATCGACAGTTTGCGCCAAATTCCAGGGCATCCGCCGGTGGAAACACCGGCTCAACCTCCACTACGGTGCGGGCGTAACGATGCCCAGCAGCGCGGATCATGTCCTTGACTAACCCGTTGAAACCGCCAAAGGGGTAACAAAATCCTTGGATGGGTTGCTGAAACCAGTCCTGCAGGAGATGCCGGCTGTCCCGGATTTCCCGCTCCAGCTCCGTCGGCGACAAATCAGGCAGATACGGATGCGTCAAGGAATGATTGGCGATCTCAAAGCCGGCGTACACCTCCACCAGTTCATCCCGGCCCAGGCGCCAGACGTCCTTGTCGCCATACCGCCAACTGAACGACCGCTGATTTTCGTGCAGACCCGGATTCAGATTGAAGGCCGCCTTAGCGCAGTAGCGCCGCAACAGTTCGGTCAACCGCACATCATCAACGATTCCATCATCCCAACTCTGCGCGACCTTCATCGCCCTTATCCCTTCTGGTTAAATAGCGCCTGACATTACTGCCGCCGTAAATCCAAAGTGTACGGGAAGTTGGCGTTGGGTTCCTCCGCTGGCGCGGTCATCGGTCCCGGCGTATGGCCATACGACCAGAACCGGGCAAAGCGGCGGGCCTCGGCTTCGTTGGCGTTGACCGGGAAGGTCGCCGGATTACGCCCGCCCGGATGCTGAACATGGTAAGTACAGCCGCCGATGGAACGCTGATTCCAGGTATCGACGATATCAAACACCAGCGGCGCGTGAACCGGGATGGTCGGATGCAAGGCGGATGGCGGCTGCCAGGCGCGGTAACGAACTCCGGCCACAAATTCTCCGGCAACCCCGGTGGGCCGCAGCGGCACCCGCCGCCCGTTGCACGCCACGACATGCCGCTCACCGGTCATGCCGCGCACCTTGACCTGCATCCGCTCCACCGAGGAATCGACGTAGCGGGCCGTACCGCCCAGCGCCTGTTCCTCACCCAGCACATGCCACGGCTCCAGCGCCTGACGCAGTTCCAGATCAATATCACGTTGGACAATATTGCCGTAGTGCGGGAAACGGAACTCGAAGAAGGGCAAGAACCAGTCGCTTTCAAACGGATAGCCGGCATCATTCAACTCGCTCACCACATCTCGAAAATCCTCCCAGACATAGTGCGGCAACATAAACCGGTCATGCACCTGCGTGCCCCAGCGCGCCAACTGCCGGTTCGGATAGGGCCGCTCCCAGAACCGCGCCACCAGGCTGCGCAACAACAACATCTGCATCAGGCTCATCCGGGCATGCGGCGGCATTTCAAACGCCCGCATTTCCACCAACCCCAACCGGCCCGTTGCCGAGTCCGGTGAATACAGCTTGTCAATGCAAAACTCGGCACGGTGAGTGTTGCCGCTCAGATCGACCAGCAGATTGCGTAACAGCCGGTCTACCAGCCAGGGTTGCGGCGCTTCGCCGGGCGGCATCTGCTGGAAAGCAATTTCCAGTTCATACAGGCTGTCATTACGCGCCTCGTCTATCCGTGGCGCTTGACTGGTCGGACCGATGAACATCCCGGAGAACAGATAGGACAGGCTGGGGTGGTGCTGCCAGTAAGTAATCAGGCTGCGCAACACCTCAGGCCGGCGCAGGAATGGACTGTCTGACGGGGTCGCGCCCCCCAGGGTGACATGGTTGCCGCCACCGGTGCCGGTATGGCGACCGTCCAGCATGAACTTCTCCGTCCCCAACCGGGATTGCCGCGCATCTTCATACAGCCCCTCGATATTGCGCTGCAACTCCTCCCAATTGCCAGCAGGATGGATATTGACCTCGATCACGCCGGGGTCCGGGGTGACCGCGAACTTGCGCAACCGCCAGTCCGAGGGCGGGGCGTAGCCCTCTATCAGCACCGGCATTTTTAAATCAGCGGCGGTCTGTTCGATACAGGCCAGCAAGTCGAGATAATGTTCTAACTGGCCGAGCGGCGGCATGAAAAGATAAAGATGACCATCACGCGGCTCCACGCACAGCGCGGTATGCAGGGTCTTGCTCACGTCCAGCGCTGCCGCCGGCTGTTCCTGGAGATCACTGCGTCGCGTTGCCGGTCCGCCCCGGAGAAAATCGCTGTAGCGGCGCATCACCTCACCGTGGCTATCACCCAGCACGGTGCGGAACTCGAACAGCGACTGAGGGTGCGGAATATTGCGGTCGGTGTCCTCTACCCAGGGCAACGCCGCCAGCGGCAACCGATAACCCATCGGTGAGTCGCCGGGAATCAAGTAGAGATGCTCACGGCGCAGTACCCACGGCCCACTGCGCCAGCCGCCGTCCACGCCGTGATTCCAGCGCAAGGGCAAAACGTAGCCGGTCACTTCGTTCAAACCCCGCTCCAGCAACAACGCCAGCCGCCGGCGCTCTTCGTCATCCTTGAGGTCGTATTGCAGCGGATCGATGTTGACCGGTAAGGTGCGCTCTTTCCACAAGTAGTAGTACACGTCTTCATAGCTGGGGATGAGGAACCCCGCATCGACGCCGAGCCGCTGAGTCAACACCTCGGCGAACATCTGCGCCTGTTCCGGCCCGAAGCCCTGCGGCGTTTCGTCATCGGCGATCCAGCGTGGGTCATGCCAAAGGGGGATACCGTCCGTGCGCCAGTAACAGGATAGCGCCCAGCGCGGCAACGATTCGCCGGGATACCACTTACCCTGGCTGTAATGCAGGAAGCCATTCGGACCAAAGCGTTTGCGGAGCTTTTTAAGCAACCGGCCCGCCAATTTGCGCTTAGTCGGACCGATGGCCTCGACCGTCCATTCCGGGCCGTCCATGTCATCGATGGACACAAAGGTTGGTTCGCCGCCCATGGTCAGCCGCACATCGCCGGCTTCCAATTGCGCATCCACGGTATGACCCAGCGCCTCGATGGCCTGCCACTGCTCCTCTGTATAGGGTTTGGTCACCCGTGGATCTTCATGGATGCGGGTGATGCGCATGTCGAAACCAAATTCGACCTCGCATTCATCAGTGTAACCGGTCACCGGCGCGGCGCTGGGCGGAGTGGGAGTGCAGGCCAGCGGGATATGGCCTTCGCCGGCTAATAACCCGGAAGTCGGGTCCAGCCCAATCCAGCCCGCGCCCGGCACAAACACCTCGGCCCAGGCGTGCAGGTCGGTGAAATCCACCTCTGTGCCGGAGGGACCGTCCAGCGACTTCAGATCGGCGGTCAACTGAATCAGGTAGCCCGACACAAAGCGCGCCGCCAGGCCCAGATGCCGCAGGATTTGCACCAGCAGCCAGGCCGAGTCGCGGCAGGAGCCGGTACGCTTCTCCAGCGTCTCCTCGCAGGTCTGCACTCCCGGTTCCATACGGATGATGTAACCAATGTCCTGACCCAGTTGCTGGTTGAGACCGACTAAAAAATCAACGATCTGGAGCGGTTTGCGGTCAACGCCGCCCAACCACTTCAACAATAACGGACCGCCTTCCTGAATCTCCAGATAGGGTGCCAACTCCAGGCGCAGCGTGGCGGAATAGTCGAAGGGGTATTTTTCGGCATCCTCTTCAACAAAAAAATCAAAAGGATTGATCACCGTCATCTCGGCAATCAAATCCACGGTGATGCTCAATTCGCGGACTTTTTCCGGAAACACCAGTCGCGCCTGGAAGTTACCAAACGGGTCCTGAAGCCAGTTGATAAAGTATTGGCCTGCCGGCTCGATATGGAGCGAATAGGCGTGAACCGGAGTACGGGTATGCGGCGCGGGCCGCAGGCGGATCACATGCGGTGAGACACTCACCGCACGGTCAAAGCGGTAGGCGGTTTGATGATGGAGTGCAACACGAATAGCCATGGCCCATCCTTCACGGTCAGCGGGAAAAAGTGCGCCTGATGCGCAACCAACTGGATTGGGCTCTGCAAATAGCGTTCCGCAATGCGTTGGCGGCTTTAGCAGCTATCGGCGCGGCGAAATGCACTTCATCAGTGCGCTGGGCCAATCTGGTGCGCTGAATTGGGGTATTCGTCAACCGATGCAGCAGCGCCCGCTCCCCGACGCCGATGAGGATACGGCAAACTCAGAGTTGGCCGTGGGGTGAATGCAGTAGCTGTGGTCATCGTGTTCCAGCCTCGCAATGCACACGATGTTGCAGCGACGGAAATTGCCGCCGAACATTCTCCAAAAACGGGCGATCCATGTGCGCCAGCACGACGCCCGGCCCCCAAGCGTGCCGATCCAGAACCAGACCCCAGGGATCAATGACCAAACTATCACCGAACGTCTCTCGGCCATTGCCATGCCGCCCCCCCTGAGCGGCAGCGATCACATAGCACTGATTCTCAATCGCCCGTGCCCGCAACAGCGTCTCCCAGTGCGCTGCGCCGGTGGCGGCGGTAAAGGCGGCGGGCAACGCCAAAATTTCCATGCCCTGCTCCACCATGGCGCGAAACTGCTCCGGGAAGCGCAGATCGTAGCACACCGCCAGCCCCAGCCGACCCAGCGGCGTATCGGCCACCACATAACGATCCCCCGGCTCAATCGTCGCCGATTCCGCATAGCGCTCCCGGCTACCCATCACCTGTACATCAAACAGATGCACCTTGTCGTAACGGGCCACCTGCCGGCCCTGATCATCGAACAGCAGACAGGCGGCCCGCACCCGCTGGCTATCACCCGCCGTCCGCAATGGAATCGTGCCGCCCACCAGCCACAGCCGATGCCGGGCAGCCTGTTCGGCGAGAAAGTTCTGCATCGGTCCTGATCCTGGAGTTTCCCTCACGGCCAGCTTGTCACTCTCCCGGCGCCCCATCAGGGCGAAATTTTCCGGCAAAACCGCGAGCTGCGCCCCCCGCCCCGCTGCTTCGGCCAGCAGATCAGCGGCAGTCGCCAGATTGGCGGCGACGCCCGGTTCGGAAACCATTTGAATGACGGCCATTATCGACATGCGGATGAACCTCGCTCAGTTATCGCTGGTGAATCCTTGACGGGGCGCAGTGTGTGGTGTCTCTTCAATCAACGGCTCCAGGACCGGATCATCCCACGACCCGCGCAATCGATAATGGTAACGGGTAGCCTGCTCGATGCCCTTTTGTAACAACCGCTCGGCGACAAACACCGCTGCGCCAGTGACCGGCCCTCCGGCCAGTGCGCCAGCAATCGGCAACGTTCCTCCCAGGCGCGGCGTCACCGTGATCCGCTGATCATAGTCCCGATCTTTTAATCCGACCCGGCCTTGCACATCCACTCGCGCCGCTGGCGCTTCAATGGTCAGATTGTCGGTCCGGGCCTGCCCGTCGTCAAAGGACCAGTCGCCGGTAATCCGGTCGAAGCTGGCGCCGGGCTGAAACAAATCGCTAAAATCCAGACTCAGCCGGCGGGTCAGATTCTGTACGTTGAACAGACCGATCATCCGGCCCAAACCGGGATTGATTTCCAGCAACTGACCGGGACCAATCTGGAATTTCAGCGCGCCGGAGAGATGCTCAAGCGCAAAATCCGGCAACGCTCCCACCCATTCGACAGCCCCTTCCACCTGGGTTTCGCCACGCGCTACACCCGCATCGGGATAACCCAAATCCGCCAGCGTTTCACCCAGCGCCGCACTGTACAACGTCGCCTTGATCCGGGATGTCTGTGCAGGACCGTTCCATTGCCATCCACCGCTAGCTTCGATGCGCTGCCGCTCGGAACTCAGTTCGATGTCTGACAAATGGATGCCTTGAGCATGCGGCATAGCGACGAACCGCAGTCGGCCCAGATTTCGATCATTGACTCGCAGTCCAGCGACGGTGAACACCAGTGGCGGCGCTTGGCGCGGGTCCGACTGGATTTTCCGGGAGACTGGGCTCTTCACGTAGCGGAGGTGCAGCCGTTGCAAGGCGGCGTTCACCGGATGCTGTGGCGTGGGTTCGTCCGGCACAGTCAACCGTCCCACCAGGGTTGGACTGTCCAGATCGATGCGCAGACCTTCCGCATAACGAGCGCCATTAACGGTTATCGCCGGGAAGGTCTGCCCCGCCAGGGTCAACTCACCTATGCGGGCGTCGAGATTGCGGATCAGCTTCAGCGGGTTGATACCGGGTTTCCGGAGGGAAGAGATCTGCACCGGGGAGGTCGTCCAGGCCCAGCGTGGCAGCCGGGCGACGACGGCCAATCCAGGTTGGTCGGGTAATTTTGCCGCTCCGGCGCCGATGCGCAGTTCACCCCGCTCCAGTTGGAGGGCATGGATCGGGCCGCGCAAAGCCAACACCGCCTGCGTGTCTTCGCCATAATCCACCTTCACCGTTAACTGGTCGGCGGCCACTGGTTGCGCCATGATCCGTAACGACTGACTCTCGCTGGCGGGCTTGGCAAAAGGCTCTGGCCAATCCAGAGCCATGCCGCGCAAATCTGAATGCACGTCCAGTATGAATGCAGGTCGTCCGCTGCGTCGTCCCGAACCGGTCGGAACGGTCACCACCGCTTTCCAGTCACTTTTGCCAGTGATTCGGGTTTCCAGCGCCATGGCCGATTCGCCCGCCAGCGCCGGCAATCCCAGCCGGCCCCGCACCTGCGTGCGCAATTCGCGGCGACCCTCGCGACCAGCCAACTCCAGATCGAGCCGGACGGGTTCGCCGCGCAGCCGGGCTTGCACATTCCGGGCGTTCAGGTCGTTCTCTGTGAAGCGCACTTCACCACGCAACCGCTCCAATGCAATAGTCCAGGCCGGTAACGTCAGGTCGTTGTCCAGCAATTCCACCCGCCCCCGCGCCTGGCTGGGCCGGGTATCAGTCGGCAAAGCCAGTTCGAGATCCAGGGTGCCGACACCGGTCGCCTGCAAGTCAGGCAGATCGTCGCCCAGTTCCTTGCCCAGCGGACTGTCCTTGAGCACCCGCCACATGCTGGCGGCGGGGCCTTTGGCGCGCCCCTTGACCTGCACCACCACTTCGGACAAGTCATCAATGCGGACCGTGGCGTTTTCCAGTTCACCATCCAATAATCGGCCCTGGTCCGCTTCGACCGTCAGTCCACGGTTGCGAAATAAAACATTGGTTTTCAACCGCTCCAAGCGTGGCCAACCCGGCCCGTAGTCCAGTACAGCGTCCTCAACCTGAAAGCGGGTTTCAAATAATCCCTCGTTGCGGTCAAATGGAAACGCGGCGGGTGGCCCGCGAAAGGTCATCTCACCCGTCATGACCCGGCCACTGACCAGCGCCTGATCCAGCCAGGCCACGCCTTCTGGCGGAATCACTGCGACGGGTAAATAATGCCGAGCCCGACTGACCTTGACATCATGGTAGCGGCCTTGAATGTCTAACCACGGCCCGCCAGTGTCCGGAACGATCACGCGCCCCCCAAATCGGCCATTGAGATCGTGATTCGCCAGTTCCAGCCCGGCGCTGTCCAGACGCAGGCGATCCGCCTCGCGCCGCCATTCCACCAGGCCCTTGAGGGTGTTCAGGGTTATGGGGGCCCGCAGCAGGCCAGCGGTGTCGACCTGAACGGCGCGACTGTCCAGTTCGATCCGACCCTCCTCTGCAGTGAACTGCAGTTGGCCCGTCACATTTTTAAATCCCGGCAAGCCGTGAACTGGGCGGGTGTTGATCTCGCGCAGGGCTGCGGTCACGGTGTAAGTTTCCGCGTCAGATTCCAGCCGAACCCCGATTTCCGGCAACTCGCCTTGAAGATTCAGTGGCGTCAACCATTGCCGGGCCGATTCGCCCAGCCAGGGCTTCGCCCAATCCAGCAAATTTTCGGCGCGCCAGTGGCGAATCGTCGCCTGCCAGCCTGCTGCAGTGGGTGCAACCTCGAACACCATGGGTGGCCACCTTTGGCTTGACTGGTTTTTGAAATGAACCTGGCCCTGCAATCGCCAGCCGGCCACGACTGACGACCTCTCCACCGTCATTTCCAGTCGTTCGCCGAGAGGCGTTGGCAAATCAGCGGTCAAAGATAACTGTTGACCCTGCATCGATTGCCGTAGATGAAGGTACGGATGCAGCAGTTGCAAGGCAGCGCCATTCGGCAGGCGCACTGCTAATTGCTCGCCCATGATGTCCAGTCCCCGCAGATCGAACAGCCAGTGGGCGGCCTCCGGCAACGCTGCATCGGTCGGCCATCGGGAAGCGCCGTCCGGGCGCGGCGCTAACGTCAAACTCGCTCCTTCCAGGCGGATACGACCCACGACCAGCCGCCAATCTCGAAATGAACGCCATAAATTCAACGTGACCGAGGCGCGGGTGAATCGGGCCAGCGTAGCATCCCGTTCGGGATCGTGGATGCTGACGCCTTGCAGTCGCAGCGCCAGTCGCCAGCCCTCGATTGCCGCAGTCACTGTTTCGATCTGCACCGGCAACTGCAAGTAATGGCCTAAGACCTCCGCCAGATCGTCGCGATAATCGTTCAAACGCGGCAACAACCACCACTGCGTCAATCCGGCCAGCAGCAACAACGGTAACAGTAGCGCCAGCGCCAACCGGCGCGCCCAGCGCAGCACCCGACGAGTTCGGCTGGTTGGCAACAGGATGCCCCGGATGTATCCAGGAGCACTGCCATCAGAGGGGTGAATCGTCACCTTGAGCGTTCTACACAGTTCAGATCACATCAACACCACGTCATACTGTTCGCGGTTGTACAGCGTTTCGGTCTGAAATTTGATGGGAATGCCGATAAACGCCTCCAACTGCGCCACGCTGTTGGATTCCTGGTCGAGCATCACATCCACGACATCTGGCGCGGCCAGCACCACGAACTGGCGTGGTGAGTATTGACGGGCTTCGCGCAACAGTTCCCGGAAAATTTCGTAGCAAATGGTCTCGGCGGTTTTGATCGAGCCGCGTCCATCGCACAGCGGACACGGTTCACACAGAATTTGCCCCAGACTTTCACGGGTGCGCTTGCGAGTCATTTCCACCAGGCCCAACGGCGACACCTGCGAGATATGGCTTTTGGCCCGATCCTTCTCCAGATGCTTCTCTAGCGCCCGCAACACCGCCTGACGATGCTCTTCACTCACCATGTCGATGAAATCGAGAATGATAATGCCGCCCAAATTGCGCAGCCGCAATTGCCGGGCGATGGCGGCGGCGGCTTCCAGGTTGGTCTTGAAAATGGTCTCTTCCAAATTGCGATGACCGACGTAGGCCCCAGTATTCACATCAATGGTAGCCATCGCTTCGGTTTGATCGACAACCAAATAACCGCCGGACTTGAGCGGCACCTTCTTACCCAGCGCTTTCTGGATCTCATCCTCAATGCCGTATAACTCAAAAATGGGCCGCTCACCGGGATAGTGTTCCAGGCGCGTCACCATTTCCGGCACGAATTTGTCAGCGAACTGCAACATGCGCTGACAGGTCTCCCGCGAGTCGATGCGCACCTTTTCCACGTTGGCTCCGACAAAATCGCGCAACACCCGCAACACCAGCGGCAAATCTTCGTAAAGAGCCAGGATGCCGCTGGTTTCCCGGATGCGGTCCTGAATGGAGAGCCACAAGCGTTGCAGGAATTGCATATCCGCCCGCAACGCCCAGGCTTCCGCGCCTTCCGCCGCCGTGCGAACGATGTAGCCGCCACCGAATTCGGTGCGGAAGGCATTGACCATCTCTTTTAATCGCTGCCGCTCACGCTCACCGTCGATTTTGACTGATACGCCAGCGACGTCGGAATCCGCTAGAAACACCAGGAACCGCGAGGGCAGCGTAATATGGGTCGTCAACCGCGCACCTTTGGTGCCAATGGGGTCTTTGATGACCTGCACCACCAGCTCCTGACCTTCGCGCACCAGATCAGTAATCGCCAGCGCACGGTCGCCGTTCGTTATAGTGACCTCCGTTTCGGACGGCCCCTTATTGAGGAGACATTCTGGGCGAACATCGGAGACATGCAAAAATGCCGCCCGCTCCAGGCCAATGTCTACAAAAGCCGCTTCCATGCCGGGTAGCACCCGGCACACCTGGCCCTTGTAAATGTTGCCGACCAAACCGCGTTTACCCGCTCGTTCAATGAGAATTTCCTGCAGGACGCCGTTCTCCACCACCGCCACCCGGGTTTCACGAGGGGTAGCGTTGATGAGGATTTCGTCGCCGGTGCCGCCTTCGGCGCGTGTGGTCATGCGATGTTTTCCGTTCAGAAAAATTAAAATGAGCGTCAGAAAGAGTAGCCAAATTCGCGCAATAGCTCGGCGGTTTCAAACAATGGCAGACCCATCACCCCGGAATAACTGCCGTGCAACTCAGTGATGAACGCCGCCGCCCGGCCCTGAATTCCGTAACCACCCGCCTTGTCACAAGGTTCGCCACTCTCCCAGTAAGCGGCGCATTCCAACTGGGTCAATGCACGAAACCGGACCTGGCTCTCCTGAACTTTGACCGCATTTCGCGTCGGAGTCGCCAGCGCCACCGCGCTCCAGACCTGATGTTCGTGGCCTGACAGTTGCGCCAACATCGCCAACCCCTCCTCCCGGCTGCGGGGTTTGCCGAGAATGACGTCCGCGACAACCACCGCCGTATCCGCACCCAGCACCGGAGCGGGTTTGCGCCGTCCCAGCGCTTGACATCCCGCTTGCGCCTTGGCCAAAGCCAGCCGGGCGACGTAGTGATCGGGGCGTTCCGCCGCCCTTGGCGTCTCATCCACCTCGATCCGCAACAAACGGTAGACAACGCCGATTTGACGCAGTAATTCACGACGACGCGGCGACGCGGAGGCCAAGTAAATGAAGGTGGACACCTCAGGCGCGATGATAGGGATGGCGATGAAGCAGGCTCCAGGCCCGGTAAAGCTGCTCGGCGACCACGATCCGCACCAAGGGATGCGGAAAAGTCAGCCGCGACAGCGACCAGAGTTGTTCAGCGCAATCCCGACACGGAGCAGCCAGTCCATCCGGCCCGCCGACCAGCAAGCTGAGATCGCGTCCGTCCTGTAACCAGCCGGTAAGCTGGCCAGCCAATTCTACCGTATTCCATGTCTTTCCCCGCTCGTCCAGGGCGATGATGCGGGAACCGGATGGAATCGCCGCCAGCAACCGCTCGCCCTCGATGCGGAGAATGCGGGTCAAGTCTGCATTCGGGCTGCGTTTTCCGGCAGGAATTTCGATCAGGTTCAGGGCGCATTCGCGGGGCAACCGCGCCGCGTATTCCCGATAGCCGGATACGACCCAATCCGGCATACGCCCACCAACGGCGAGCAGGTGAATTTTCAAGGGAGGCCGCAGTCAGTACCTGAGCGCCTTAACGACATCAACAGACCACAATTTCTCCAGGTTATAGAAATCACGGGTCTGCGGCAGCATGACATGCACCACAATGTCATTCATGTCGACCAGCACCCATTCCGCTTCCTGCTGCCCCTCAACGCCGAGCGGGCGAATCCCCATCGCCGCACATTTCTCGACGACTTTATCAGCGATGGATCTAACGTGGCGGGTGGAGGCGCCACTGGCGACGATCATCAGGTCCGTAAAGCTGGCGATGTTGCGCACGTCCAGAAGGCGGATGTCCTGAGCTTTCAATTCTTCCAGGGCATCCATCACTATTTTTTGCAAAACTTCAAGTTGCATGAATCGGATTCATCCTCATCAAATCGTAGGGTGGGGAGCAGACCACGCTCGGTAGAGCGCTCGACCATGAATATAAGCCAGCGCCGCTTCTGGCAGCAGATAGCGAGGCGACCGGCCATGCGCCAACAGGGCGCGAATCTGGGTGGCGGAAATGCTGAGCTGCGTCACCGGCTGGAACAGGATGCCGCCTGCCGGGTTCTGGCGCAACGCCTGGATGTCGCTAAGCACGCGCGGCGCCATGAATGTTTCCAGCGCCGTTGGCAAGGATTGCAGGACGCCAGGTCGTTGCATCACCACAATATGCGCCCAATCAGTCAATTCCCGCCAGCGACGCCAAGTGTGCAGTTCCCGGAAAGCGTCGGCGCCAACGATCAGGCAGAGCGGCGTCTCGGGGCCAACGTCTTCGCGTAAGGACGCCAGCGTATCCACCATATAAGAGGGTCCTTCGCGGCGCAGTTCCCGGTCATCGGCCATGAAACCGGGTTGATCGGCCAACGCCAGCCGCACCAGCGCCAGCCGCTGTTCCGCCGTGACCTGCGGTAATCCGCGATGCGCCGGAATCCGGCAGGGAATAAACCGCACCCCGGCCAACTCCAGCGTTTCCAGCAATTCCAGCGCCGGGCGTAAATGACCATAGTGGATCGGATCGAACGTGCCGCCGAAAATGCCGATGGGATGGAACGCCATGACCAAGCTATTGACGAATATGACCGTCGCCCAGCACGACAAACTTCAAGGTGGTCAATCCTTCCACGCCGACTGGCCCACGGGCATGCAATTTATCCGTGCTGATGCCAACTTCCGCGCCCAGCCCGTATTCGCCGCCGTCAGCAAAGCGGGTGGAGGCATTGACCATGACCGAACTGGAATCCACCTCGCGCAGGAAGCGCCACGTCCGGCTGTAGTCCTCGGTGACAATGGCGTCGGTGTGGGCGGAGCCATAGGTCGCGATATGATTCATCGCCTCGTCGATGTCCTTGACCACGCGAACAGCAAGGATCGGCGCCAGATATTCTGCATACCAATCATCCTCGGTCGCTGCAACGACGCCTGTCAATAGTTCGCGGGTGCGGGAACAGCCGCGCAGCTCCACCCCAGCTTCCTGATACATTTTGCCCAACTTCGGCAGTACCCGTTCAGCGACGCCTTCCGCCACCAGCAGCGTTTCCATGGTATTGCAGGTACCATAGCGCTGGGTTTTGGCGTTGTAAGCGACGGTCACCGCCTTGTCGAGATCGGCGCGGTCGTCGATATAGACGTGGCAAACGCCGTCGAGGTGCTTGATGACCGGTACTCGCGCTTCACGGCTAATGCGCTCGATCAGGCCCTTGCCGCCGCGAGGGACAATGACGTCGACGTATTCGGGCATGCGGATCAATGCGCCCACTGCCGCCCGGTCTGCCGTGTCGATCACCTGCACCGCATCCCCCGGCAATCCAGCAGCGGCTAACCCCTGCTGAATACAGGCAGCGATGGCGCGGTTGGAATGCAGCGCCTCGGAACCACCGCGCAGGATAGCAGCGTTACCGGCTTTCAGACACAGCGCGGCGGCGTCGGCGGTCACATTCGGGCGCGATTCGTAAATAATGCCGATGACGCCCAGCGGGACGCGCATTTTGCCAACCTGGATTCCCGAGGGGCGATACTTGAGGTCGGTGATTTCGCCGATGGGGTCAGACTGGGCGGCGACTTCCCGCAAGCCCTGAGCCATGGCTTTAACGCCTTTGGGGGTGATTTCCAGCCGATCCAGCAGGGCCGGTTCCAGACCAGAAGCGCGCCCGGCATCCATATCTTTGCCATTTTCCGCCAGCAGGCTTTCCTCAGCGGCTTCCAGCGCGGTCGCTATCGCCAGCAGGGCGGCATCTTTGGCCCGTGTCTCGGCGCGCCCGACGATCCGGGAAACTGCACGAGCGCGCTGGCCCACTGCCGTCATGTACTGGTCAATAGCGCTGGCCGTTGTCGTGTGGGTGTGGTTCATAATCTTTCATCCTGTCGTTCCCGCCGCGAGACGTTCATCCAATGCGGCGCTACTGAAAATCGCTAACTCTCTCCGGGTAATCCTTGCAGACCCGCCAGCCGTAAGCCCGCCGCCAGCAATTCATCCCACGGGGCCCCGGGTCCAGCACCCTTGATGGCGTGGTCAATCTGGACGCAGGCTTTCAGCAATCCCCGGCAATCCGCAAGCGTCAGGCGCTGCACGGCCTGTTGCAAAAGCGGCTTGCGCTTGTCCCAAACCTTGTGGGCGGAGAATACAGCGTCCGGTGGTTGCCGCTGGTCACGAGCAAAGGCCAAAGCCGTTAATGTCCGAATTTCCCGATGCAACGCCCAGTTCGCCAGCACCGGTTCGATCCCTTCGCCGCGCAGTCCGTCCAGAATTCGGGCCACCCGCGCCGGCTGGCCCAGAAGGGCGGCATCGACAAAATCATAGATGCTGTAACGGGCGCTGTCGCCTACCGCCGATAAAATGGTTTCAGCCGTCAAGAGCTGATCTACGCCAGTCAGGGCCAGCTTTTCAATCTCCTGCGCGGCGGCCAACAGATTGCCCTCAACCCGTTCGCTCAACACGGTCACTGCATCTGGCGTGGGATTCAGACCGCTCGCTCGCAGGCGGCGTTCGATCCAGCCGGGTAATTGCCGTGCTTCGACGGGCATGGCGGCCACGACGATCCCTGCCCCCTCCAGGGCTGCGAACCAGCGGCCTTTCTGGGTTTGCCAGTCCAGCTTGCCGGTCGTTATGAGCAACACGGCGTCTTCGGCAGGGCGGGCTGCATATTCGCTCAAGGCTTTTGAGCCTGCCTCGCCGGGCTTGGCGTCGCCCACGCGCAGTTCCAGCAAGCGCCGGCGGGTGAACAGGGAGGGACTGGACGCCAGTTGGCGCAGCGTACGCCAGTCAAAGCCGGCTTCCACGGTCAAGCATTCTCGCTCGTGATAGCCTTGTTGCCGGGCGGCGGCGCGAATAGCGTCGGCAGCTTCCTGGGCCAGCAAGGTCTCCTCGCCGAACACCAGATACAGCGGCGCCAGATTTTTCCGCAAATGCGCGGTGAGTTTGTCGGGAGACAGGCGCAAGGGAAGCTCAGGAACCGGCGGCGGCTTGCAAGCGGCGGACGATTTGCCAGGTCAAATCATCCGCCATGCTCTCGATCAACGCATCCTGTGCGGACTCGAAACCCAGCACCCGATTTTCATCGAACAACAACGTGCGGCTGGCGCTCATGCCCTCTTCGGGAATCAGGATTTGGCCGTTAGCCAACGTCACCTGATAAACGACATTGTAAGCCAGAAAGTATTGCCGCTTGATATCGAAGCGGTCGGCGGCGACGGTGCGCCGGCCACTGTTTTCACGCAAAATGGTAATCGTCGCCGTCGCCTGGGCCGGATCACGGGTCAGCATGACGCCTTGGCTGGCCAGCACCCGTGGCAATTGCCGACTGACCGAACCGGGCGGCGCCATGTCTGACACACTTTGCACATAAGTCACGCGCAGTTCCGACGGCAACGAAGCCTGGCCGCGTAACTGGAAACCGCAGCCGGCGAGCAATAGCGTCAACAGGACCATCGGCAAACTGATTCTACGCATGAGCCACCTTCAGTAGACCACATTCACCAGTTTGCCGGGGACCACCACGATTTTTCGGATCGGGCGGCCCTCTACAAAACGCTGTACATTGGGCTCGTTCTGTGCAGCCTGTTCAATTGTGTTCCGGTCAGCGTCCACCGGCACTGTGATTTGCCCACGCAACTTACCGTTGACCTGTACGACCAGCGTGATCAGGGAGCGGGCCATCGCTGCCTCATCCGGCGTGGGCCAGGCGGCGTTTAACACGTCATCGCCATAGCCCAGATCCCGCCACAGCTTATGGGCGATGTGGGGCGTAATCGGCGACAACAGCCGCAGCAAAATGCTCAAACCTTCGCGGCGCACGGCGGCGGCGCCCTCATCTCCCTCAATGCGGCTTAGCGCATTCAACATTTTCATACCGCCGGACACCACCGTATTGAACTGATGGCGGCCAAAGTCGAACTGTGCCTGGCGCAATGCCTCATGCACTTCGCGGCGCACTACGCGCAAGGATTCGGATAAGGTTGCGGCGTCCACTGCGCCCGCCATGCGGATCGCATCTTGATGTTCAGCGGCGTAAACCCATAGCCGGCGCAGGAAACGGTAAGCGCCCGCTACGCCAGAATCCGACCATTCCAGCGCCTGATCGGGGGGGGCGGCGAACATCATGAACAGCCGGGCGGTATCAGCCCCATATTGTTCAACCAGCGATTGTGGATCGACGCCGTTGTTCTTGGACTTGGCCATCTTCTCGATACCGCCAATCACGACCGGCTGGCCGTCCTGGTTCAAAGTAGCCGCCACCGGCCGACCCCTGTCATCGGTCTGCACTTTGATCTCCGCAGGATTGATCCACTGCTTGCGACCCTCCGCGCGCTCCCGGTAGAAGGTCGGTGCGACTACCATCCCCTGCGTCAACAAATGGGCAAACGGCTCCGACACGGTGGTCAGACCCAGATCGCGCATGACCTTGGTCCAAAACCGGGAATACAGCAAATGCAAAATGGCGTGCTCGATACCGCCAATATATTGATCGACTGGCATCCAATAATCAGCGCGAGCATCGACCATACTCGTCGCGCCCGGCGTGCAGTAACGGAAAAAGTACCAGGACGAATCCACGAACGTGTCCATAGTGTCCGTTTCGCGCCGCGCCGGCTGACCGCATCTTGGGCAGGCGCACTGGAAGAATTCCGTATATTTATTCAGCGGATTACCCGAGCCGTCCGGGATGAGGTGGTCCGGCAAAATCACCGGCAATTGCTCTTCCGGGACGGGAACGGCGCCACAGGATGCGCAATGAATAATTGGGATAGGCGTTCCCCAATAACGTTGCCGGGACACCCCCCAGTCCCGCAACCGCCAAGTGACCTTCTTTTCGCCTAAACCCTTGGCGTGCAAGTCGGCGGCGATGGCGTCAACCGCCGACGCAAAGTCCAGTCCGTCGTATTGACCGGAATTAATGCAGATTCCGTATTCTGCGTAAGCTTCCCGCCAGGGTGCGGGAGTGTCATCGCCGGCGCTAGTGCGGATGACCGGTTTGATCGGCAGACCCATTTGTTGGGCAAAGGCGAAATCGCGCTCGTCGTGAGCCGGCACAGCCATGACCGCGCCTTCGCCGTAACCCATAAGCACATAATTGGCGACCCACAGCGGCAACGCTTCACCGGTCAAAGGATGCGTTACCGTCAGCCCGGTCGGCATTCCCTTCTTTTCCTGCGTCGCCAATTCAGCCTCGGTGACTCCACCCTGCCGGCATTCATCGATGAAGGTGGCCAGAGTGGGATGGCTCTGCGCAGCATGCAACGCCAGCGGATGTTCTGCCGCCACCGCGACATAGGTCGCGCCCATCAAAGTATCGGCGCGCGTGGTGAACACCCAGAGAACGCCAGACTCCTCTTCGTTCCCCGCCTTGGATAAAGAATAAGGGAACCCAATACGCACCCCATGGCTCTTGCCGATCCAGTTTTTCTGCATCAGCTTGACCTGTTCTGGCCAGCCGGATAGTGGGTCGAGCTCGGCCAGCAATTCTTCGGCGTATTTCGTAATTGCCAAGTAATACATGGGAATTTCGCGCTTTTCGACGACCGCGCCGGTGCGCCAACCCCGCCCGTCAATGACCTGTTCATTGGCGAGGACGGTCTGATCCACCGGGTCCCAGTTAACAACACCCGTTTTCAGATAAGCGATGCCTTTTTCTAACATCCGCAGGAACAGCCACTGATTCCAGCGGTAATACTCTGGCTGACAGGTCGCCACTTCGCGTTCCCAGTCCACAGCAAAACCCAGCGAACGGAGTTGCTGCTTCATATAAGCAATGTTATCGAACGTCCACCGGGCTGGGGCGACGCTGGACGCCATGGCTGCATTCTCCGCCGGCAGGCCGAAAGCATCCCATCCCATGGGCTGCAAAACGTTTTTCCCCAACATGCGCTGATAACGGGCCATCACGTCGCCAATGGTGTAGTTACGCACATGACCCATGTGCAACCGCCCACTGGGATAGGGAAACATCGACAGGCAATAAAACTTCTCACGGCCCGGTTCCTCACGCACGGTAAAGACCTGTTGCTCATCCCAATAACGTTGCGCTTCCGCTTCAATGGCTTGCGGCTGGTAAGACTCGGCGATCACGGCGATTCCCTGGCATTGGCTAGCTGGCAAAAGAGGCTGGCTAAAATAGCACAATCGCTATGCTGCAAAAAACGCCTGCACCCGCTCCAGTAGGCGGGTGCGGGGCATTGGCGGCAGGCTGTCCAGAAAAGCCTGCCCATAGGATTTACTCAGCAAGCGGGGATCGCCCAGCACCAGAACGCCCCGGTCGCTGACATCGCGGATCAGCCGCCCTACCCCCTGTTTGAGAGTAATGACCGCCTGGGGCAATTGATAAGTCATGAACGGATTCTCACCGCGCTGGCGCAGCGCCTCAATCCGCGCCTGCAAAACCGGATCGTTCGGCGCTGCAAAAGGCAGCCGATCAATCATGACGCAGGACAGCGCCTCGCCGCGCACATCCACCCCTTCCCAGAAGCTGGCGGTGCCCAGCAGCACCGCATTGCCCAATTCCCGAAACCGTTTCAACAACGCCGCTTTCGGCAATGCACCCTGCGCCAATAACGGATAAGGCAGACGCCCCGCCAGCCAGGCTTCAGCCTCACGCAGCGCTCGGTAACTGGTGAACAATAAAAACGCCCGTCCCCCACTGGCCTCCAGTACGGGCAGGATCGCTTCCAACAGCGCCGTTGTGTAATGTGGCGCACTGGGATCGGGTAATTCCGGTGGATGATAGAGCAGTGCATTGCGGACGAAATCGAAAGGACTATCCAGCCGTAACGCGGCGTAATCCGTCAACCCCAATCGCGCCGCAAAATGTTCGAAACTCGACCCCACCGCCAGCGTGGCTGAAGTAAAAATCCACGCGCCCGGCTGCGCGGTCATTCGCCCCTGAAAGGTCGTCGCAATATCCAGCGGAGTTGCCGTGAGGATGAAACCGCGCCCCCGGGTCTCGAACCAGAGCACCTGTTCCGAAACGCCCGCTGTTCCCGCCAGCAGATTCCAGCGCTGTACAAAATCTTCGCAGCGTCGGTAGCAACTCTCCAGGCCCTTGCCACGCTGCGCCGCCTCCTGCAAAGCTTGCTGCAAGGCGTCCAGCGTCGTGGCCAGGTTAGCCACAGCATTCAGCACCGGCGGTTGCTCCGCCACCTCCCGCCACTGGGCGCGGCGCTCCGCTGGACCCAGTGCCTCGCGCATGATCGCCACCGCCGTGTCCAGCGTTGCCGCCCGATCCCGCAAATCCGGGAAATCCGGCGCATCACGCATCTGCTCTACCATCGTATCCCGCACCAGCTCCAACAATTGCCAATGACTCAGTGACTTCCCGAAAAAGAAGGCGGCAATTTCCGGCAATTGATGCGCCTCATCAAGGATGACGGCCTCAGCGCCGGGCAACAACTCGGCAAAACCGGTTTCCCGAATCGCCATATCCGCGAAAAACAGATGATGGTTGATCACCAGCAGTTGGGCTTCTTGGGCGGCGCGGCGCGCCCTGGCGAAAAAACAGTCCTCGAAGTCCGGACACTCTGCGCCCAAACAGTTATCGACAGTGGACGTGACATGGGGCCAGATCGACGAGTTTTCCGGCACGTCGCCGACTTCGGCGATATCGCCGTGGTGGGTGTGTTTGGCCCAGGCCAGGATACGCTGCAGTTCGGCCACTTGCTCCAGGGAGGGCAAGCGCCCGTCCATTGCAGTCAGTCGCAAACGGTATAGACAAAGATAGTTGCTACGCCCTTTCAACAAGGCAATGCTCACCGGGCTTTTCAGCGCCTGGCGCACCACCGGCAAATCACGATGATAAAGCTGATCCTGCAAGTGACGAGTGCCAGTGGAAATGATGACCCGCGCTCCAGACCGTAGTGCAGGAATCAGATAGGCATAGGTTTTACCGGTGCCGGTGCCCGCCTCAACGATCAGCGTTCCGCCTTCCTGGAGAATAGCGTCAATCGCCGCCGCCATTTGCTGTTGCTGAAGGCGCGGCGCAAAGCCCGGTTGCTTCGCCAACGGACCTCGGGGTCCCAGCAGATCAACAACATCCATAACGGCGTTCCATCCGGCGTCAGCGCGACAGCAACGAGGCTTGCGCCTCTGCTTCTTCAGCGCCGGCAGAATTACCGCCGGCTTTACGGGCGACCGAGATCAGTTTCCAGTTGCGGGACTGCAAAGCCCGATTGCCGCTGGCCAGATTGTTAGACTTGCTGGCCAGCGATTCAGCTTGTTGATACTGGCCTTGGTGCAGGCGGATTTGCGCCAGATCGTGCCAGATGCCGGCGTTGCGCGGTTCGATCCGCAGCGCCCGTTCCAGAGCCGCGCCCGCCTTGTCCAGTTGCCCACCCTTGACATATTTATCGGCGCTGTCCAATAGCGCCACCACCGCCTGATTACCGTCGCGGGTAATTTCCGCCGGCGGCAAATCAGCCGGACGGGGAGGCGGGGCCACCGGACGCGGCGCCACCGGCGGGGTTGCTGGGGCCAGATCGGCCTCGACGGGCGGCGCTAAGGCAACGGTCTCTTCTTCCGGCTCCGGCTCTACCGGTCGTGGCGCCCTCGGCGCAACGGGTGGGGAGGCGGGTGGCGCTACCCTCGGGGTCGGCGCGACGGCGGGATAGGTCGGCTGTGGATAGGCGGCGCCGGGCGGATAGGTCGGCGACGGATAGCCACCTGTGGCCGGTGTGCTGCCATACGGGTCTGAGTCGGTGGGCGCAGGCGCCGCATAGCGGCCTGCCGGCGCCGCCGGATAGCGCTCAGCAGGATACGGCGCTCCCGGACCGGTGGGTGCGTACTCCAGCGGCGTCAAGGGATCTTCGCGCGGCAATTGCCCCACTTCCACTTGCGGAGACTGAGCGTACCGGGACGGCGGCGCGGGGTAGGCAGGCGGTTGCCGGGCGCTACGATCCACTACCGGCGCTCGGGCGGCGGGTTTAGTTGCTTTGGCCGGTGGTGAAAAAGGTGATGTTGCGCACCCGGCAATCGCCAAGGTCAGTATCAAAAAACCCGCACTGGGTTTTAAAAATCGGTTCATGGCTCTCTCCTCGGTTCGGTGACTTCAATAAACTCTGCCGAACCCTAATGCAATGAGTTATGAGATTGAACTCAGGACTTTCGCTTTTCGTCATTCTCGCATATGCGGGAATCCAGTAATTCGTTGAAAAGATTGGATACCCGCCTTCGCGGGTATGACGAATTTACGGGTTTAGCGAAAATCCTGGAACTTTAACTTATTCACTACTGGCGTCGCTATTACGAAATCCGATCCCTTGCAGTAGTGACCCAACGGCTTACTCCATTAACCGTTGAAAAAAATCGCTCATCCCGTCAGGTTCGCCGGCGCCGTCAGGAACACTGGGGGTTTTTTTGGCTGGGCGAGGGTTGCCACAAGACGTTGATCGGGTCGGTCCAGAACCGAGTAGGAACGGCACCGCCTGGCCGCGTCCGCAACCTGCCCCCAACCGTAATCCGTTGCGTGGATCAACCCGGATTTCCTCGACATCCGCCGGCGGCGGCGTATCCAACGGCTCCAAGGGCAGCTCCGCCATCAAATGGATCCAGACGCGCAATGCGCCACTGGAGCCGCTGAACCCGGTGGGCTTATTGTCGTCGCGCCCCAGCCAAACCACCGCGACCCGATTACCGCTAAATCCGGCGAACCAACTGTCACGATAGTCATCCGTCGTACCGGTCTTGCCCGCCAGATTCAGCTCAGGCGATAGCTTGCTTTTCGCAGCGCTGGCGGTCCCGGCTTTCACCACCCGTTGCATGGCGTGAGTGATCAGATAGGCTGGCCCCGACTCCACCGCTTTTTCTACATCCAGGCTATAGTGCTGCAAGGCTTGGCCGGTGGAGTTGGTGACTTCCCGAATAGCGCGCAATGGAATGCGGAACCCACCACTGGCCATGCTCGCGTAGACCTGTGTCATTTCGAATGGCGAGGCGTCGAAGGCCCCCAGCAGCAGGGAAGGATAGGGCTTCAAATCCCGCTGGAATCCCAGCCGCCGCAACATTTCCACCACATTGATCACGTCCATATCCAGCCCCACCCGCACTGCTGGAATGTTATAGGAACGCGCCAGGGCATCACGCAACGGCACCCGGCCATGATAGCGCTTGTCGTAATTGGCTGGCGTCCAGCGCCGACCGCTGGCGGTGTAGACCAGTGGACTATCGTTGAGCAGAGTCATCAGCGTATAGCGTTCAGGTTGCTCTAGCGCCGTCAGATAAACCACCGGTTTAATCAGCGACCCGGCCAACCGTTTAGCGTCCAGCGCCCGGTTGAAGCCCAGTGTCTTGGGTTCACGATCTCCCACCACGGCCAGCACTTCGCCATTCTGGGTATCCGCCACCACGGCAGCGCCCTGCAAGGGCCGCGCCCGACGCTCACTTTTTTCCAGTTCAGGCAACTGGCTGGCCATCGTATTTTCCACGACCGCCTGGGTGCGGGGATCAAGTGTCGTGAACACCCGCAAACCTTCCGACAACAAATCTTCAGCTTTGTAGTATTGCCGCAATTGCCGCTGCACCAGCTCCAAAAACGCCGGATAGGCAGTGATGCCGCTGGCGGTTTTGGGCGTCACATCCAACGCCATAACCTTGGCGACTGTAGCGTCCTCAGCACTGATAAGATTCTGTTCAGTCATCACCTCCAGCACCAGCGAGCGCCGTTCCTTCGCTCGCTCTGGGTGTTTGCGCGGGTCATACACCGAAGGGCCTTTAATCATTCCCACCAACAACGCAAGCTGATGCAGATCCAATTCCTCCAGCGGCTTGCCGAAATAGAACTGGCTGGCGAGGCCAAATCCGTGAATTGCCCGACTGCCGTCCTGGCCGAGATAAATTGCGTTGGTGTACGCCTCCAAAATCTCATGTTTGCCGTAGCGTGAGTCAATCAAAACTGCCATCAACACTTCATTAATCTTGCGCTTGAAGGTTCGCTCGTTGCTGAGAAACAGGGTTTTGACCAACTGCTGGGTCAAAGTGCTACCGCCCTGCACCGTTCGTCCAGCGCGCAGATTGGCCACCAGCGCCCGGAAAATGCCTTTGGGATTGATGCCCGCATGTTCAAAAAACGACCGATCTTCGACCGCCAGCAAGGTATCGACCAGCGCTGGCGGTAAGGCCTCACCCTTGAGCAGGATGCGATCTTCATAATGAGAGGGATAGATACCGGCGATTTCCGGTGGGTCGAGTCGCAGCAGACCCGGTGTTTCCTGACCATCCAGACTAGCGATTTCGACCAGAATGTTGCCAGCGAAGGTCAACCGGACGCGGCGCGCTGGCTCGGCGCTATCCCAGAAAGTGAAGTCACGGGTCGCCACTTCAAAAACTTCGCCCTGACGCGCATAGCTGCCAGACTTGGTCGGCGATTGACCCCCATTAGTCGGCGGTGTGCAGACGGGAGGGTGGACCTTGCGTTTGATGCGGCGTTTGTTGCTGTCAACAGGCAGCGGTGGCGCTTCTGGACAGTTGACATCGCGGTAATGCAGCAGCTTGAGTTCTTCAGCGAAGGCCTCGGCGCTCAGCGACATGCTTTCAAACAGTTCGAGCGGGCGAGCATAAACCTTGGCGGGCATCGCCCAGCGCTTCTGGTCGAATTCAGCGCGGATCACCGAATCCAGGTACAGCATGTAAATGCCCAGACCCAGTGCGCCTAGCAGCACTCCACCCAGCAGCAAGGAAAAAACCAGAGATAACAGTGAGCGCACCATGTTTAGCGGCCACAGCGCGGACTTGCCCACCCATCGACTTTTTTTCATATCAGTTCCCATCCGAATCTGCCGGTCGCGGAGATTAATCCGCTGGGCAGACACCGGCTATTTTGTCTTATCCTACAGCTTCAATGTTGATGAACCTGCTCTGGAGGCGGTGAATGCCATCCCCCGATGAATCGCTCGATCAGCTCGTGTTGATAACCGCACTCTTGCAGCCGGACCGCTACCCGCATCCAGTCACCACCGTCGAGCATCTGCAAACACATATTTCGCATATCCTGCTGGCCGGCGACTATGCCTACAAAATCAAAAAGCCCGTGAATTTGGGATTTCTGGATTTTACTAGCCTGGCGCAACGTCATACCGATTGCGAACAGGAACTGCGCCTGAATCGCCGGTTAGCGCCACATCTTTACCTGGACTGCCTCTCGATTGGCGGCAGCCTGACGCAACCGGTGCTGGGTGGCGCGCCGGCTCTTGAGTATGCGGTGCGAATGCGCCGCTTTCCGCAAGAGGCGCTGCTGCATCAGGTGCTGGCTACAGGGCGACTGGAGTCTCGCCACTTTACGGCGCTGGCCCGCCAACTGGCCGATTTTCAGTGCGCTCTTCCGGTGGCCAGCCCCGCTACGCCATTTGGTGAACCGGAGCAGGTTCAACAACCCATGTTCGACGATTTTACCTATACCCGGCCTCACTTGAGTGATCCGGTCGATCTCGCCACTCTGGCCGAGGTGGAGCGCTGGACACTGGAGGCTTCCGAACGGCTGCGACCCTGTTTGCTGGAACGCAAGGCGGGAGGCTGGATTCGTGAAGGCCATGGCGATCTGCATCTCGGTAATATGATTCTGAACGACGGGGGCTCAATCACGATCTTCGATTGTATCGAATTCAGCGATGCTCTTCGCTGGATCGATGTAGTGAACGATCTGGCCTTTCTGACCATGGATCTGCATTCATACGGCGCCGGGCGTTTCGCTCAGTGCTTGCTGAACGCCTGGCTGGAATTCAGTGGCGATTTTACCGGGATGGCGCTGTTGACTTATTACCAGGTATATCGGGCCATGGTGCGGGCCAAAATCAACGCCATTCAAGCCGATCAAGCGGGAACCGCCGACGCCCACCGCACCAATGCCCGTCAACAGTGCCGGAACTACCTGCGCCTGGCGCTGGCGCTCACTCAGGAACCTACGCCGTTTCTATTGATCACCCACGGGGTTTCCGGTTCCGGTAAATCGCGCCGGACCGGCCAATTATTGGAAGTCTTGCCCGGCGCGATTCGTATCCGTGCGGATGTAGAGCGCAAGCGGTTATTTGGCCTCGGCCCACTGGACGATAGTCGCTCGGCTCTCGGTCAGGGGTTATACACCGCAGAGGCCAGCGCCCGTACTTATCAACGCTTGCATGAACTGGCCGACCAGTTACTGGCGGCGGGTCATCCTGTGCTGGTAGACGCCACATTCATGAAACGCGCCCATCGGGAACCGTTCCGGGAACTCGCGGCGCGGCATGGCGTACCGTTCATTCTATTGGCATGTGAGGCGGAGGCAAGCACTTTGCGGGAACGGGTAGCGGCGCGGCGGGAACGCGGCGATGACGCCGCTGAGGCGGACGTTGCGGTGCTGGAGCGGCAATTACTATTTGTCGAACCGCCTGCGCCCGATGAGCATCCGCTGAAAACCGATGGCGACGAGGATTTGCAACAATTACGAGCGACGGTTCTGGCTACCTCTCCCGCCGGACCCGATACAACTCCCGCGTCTTCAACACCCGTCCCTGCAACTGCACGGCCAGCGCGGCGCGAGTCAGCCGCTTGACCTCTTTCAGCACCCCAGGATCAGTTAACCTGTCTTCGCGCAAGGCCAGCAATCCCTGACCAGAAATCGGTATGCCGATCTGAACCTTATCAGCAATTAGGGGACCCTGATCCAATACATAACGGTAATGCGCCTCGGCGACAATGGGTTGACCGCTGGCGACGTCACAATCGAGGCTCAACCCGTAACCCAATTCCTCCAGCAGGCGCTTCTCGAACCGCCGCAGTGACGGCTCCTCGTTCGGGACCGTGGCCAGTTCCGCCAGCAGGGTTTCATAAGCAGCGAATACAGTGGATTGGATGTCCCGGCGCGGCAACAGCCGGACCAGCAACTCGTTCACATAGAGTCCCGCTAACGCCCGATCTTGCAACAAAGCAATAGGTCGCCCAGCTTCCTCGCCGCCACTCAAAGTCGCCAAATCGCCATCACCGGTCCAGGACAATAGCAAGGGTGTAAAGGGCTGTAACACCCCCTTCAATCGTGACCGGGACGCCGCCGCGCCGCGAGCGACCAGTCCTAACCGGCCATGTTCGCGGCTAAAAGCTTCCAGCAACAGGCTGCTGTTACGATACGGACGGCGGTGCAGAATAAAGGCCGGTTGCAACAGGACGCGCATGACGCGACGCTCTCAACCCTGCTCTTTCCCCTGCGAGGGCATCGCCATGCCTGGATCTGCATAACCCAAGCTCTGCAATGCCCGTTCGTCATCGGACCAGCCTTCGCGCACCTTAACCCAGGTTTCTAAAAACACCTTGCGGTCGAGCAGGCGCTCCAAGTCTTGTCGGGCCTGGCGACCTACTTCACGCAAGGTCACTCCCTTCTCACCAATCACAATACCTTTCTGGCTGGCGCGCTCGACCCAGATAAGCGCATGAATGCGCACCAGCCGATCTTCCTCGGCGAAGCGTTCAATCTCTACTGTCAAAGCGTAGGGCAACTCCTCGCGCAACAGGCGGGTCAGCTTCTCGCGGATCAGTTCAGCCGCCAGAAAGCGTTCGCTGGAGGTCGTGATTTGATCTTTCGGGAACAGGAATGCCTGTTCCGGCAACAACCGGGTGATCACCTTTTCCAGCGCTGTCACGTTATCGCCATTGATCGCCGCCAACGGCACGACATCGACAAATTCGCGCTGACTCGTCCTCTCGTGCAGGAATGGCAACAAGCGCTGCTTGTCCGCAATCCGATCCACCTTGTTGACTGCCAGCACCACCGGTCCCGCAAAATCCGTCAGCCGTTGCAACACATCCTCGTCTTCTACAGTCCAGCGTAACGCCTCGATGAGAAAGACCACGACATCCACGTAACCCAACACACTAGCTGCTGACCGATTCAGATAGCGGTTCATCGCTCGCTGGCCCTGCCGATGCAGGCCCGGGGTGTCCACATAGATGATCTGCGCCTCTGGCAAGGTCTGAATGCCCAGAATGACATGACGGGTCGTTTGCGGTTTAGAGGCGGTAATACTGATTTTCTGGCCAATCAACCGGTTTAACAACGTGGATTTGCCGACATTGGGCCGGCCCAGCAGGGCAGCGTAACCGGCGCGTAATGGCTTACGCTCCCCGTCCGCTGGTGGCAGGGAGTGCAGAGATGAAGGTAGAGTCATTGATTTGTTCCAATAACAGGCGGGCCGCTTCCTGTTCAGCCTTGCGGCGGCTGTTGCCGATGGCGATGGTGCGCAGCAGCTCCACCACAACGCATTCCACCGTAAAACTTTGTGCATGCGGTTCGCCGCGAATTTCCAGCACGTTATAGACGGGCAGAGGGCGCTGGCGGGCTTGCAGATACTCTTGCAGACGGGTTTTGGGGTCTTTCAACTCGCTGGCGTTGGGCAAGCGCGCCAGTCCATCCTGATAGAGACGCAGCACCAGATCGCGACAAGCGACGAAACCGCCATCCAGGTAAACGGCGCCGATGATCGCTTCCAGGGTGTCCGACAGGATGGATTCGCGCCGGTAGCCGCCGCTCTTCAGCTCGCCTGGCCCCATGCGCAGCCAGTCGCCCAGCCTCAAATCGCGCGCCAGGTCCGCCAAAGTTTCACCCTTGACCAGACTGGCTCGCAGCCGACTCAACTCACCCTCGCTGGCCTTGGGATAATGCTGGAACAAGTATTCGGCGATGATCAGGTTCAGCAACGCATCGCCGAGAAATTCCAGTCGCTCATTATTATGGGCTGAAGCGCTACGATGGGTCAGCGCCTCCTCCAACCCTCCCGGTCGCTGAAATTTGTATCCCAGCGCAGCACACAAACGGGCGTTTGGCGGATTGACCACGTTATGTTTAATTCGGCGTCAGCGGAACGGTTTCATCCACTTTCAGCAAGACATACAAACCGTAGAACAGCTCCCGCTCATCTTCGTAAACCAACTCCAACACCCGGCCTCGAGTCTCGGCGTCGTTCCTGATCTTAAGCTCGCGAGCTTTGGGTTGCTCGACATAACCGATGTCAAAGCGCTTTTGGATGGCGTTGTGAATTTCCGTCGGGCTCATTTGCGCTATTTGTGGTTCCTTGCGGATGCTCTCAACCGTCGTCCTGATCGTATAGTACTGGATATACATCGGCACCACTTTCATCGCGATTAATGCGGCAAAACCGATCACGACGATTAATAACAACATGCCGATCACCGTCATGCCACGTTGTTCGCTGCTCCACCACTGTCTGGTTCTCATCATCCTCTCCCCTCTGACTGAACTATTTGATGCCATTGCCGATTCGACCGCATTGACCATTAAAGGTGATGCAATCCAGATTCATCCAGATGAAAAACGCTTTGCCGATGAGATTTTCCTCGGGTAGCGGCCCCCAAACCCGGCTGTCGCTGCTGTTATCACGGTTATCGCCCATAACGAAATACTGCCCTTGCGGGACCTGATACCCCCAGGCGACTGTTCCGTCCAGTTCCCGACGCAGTTGCAGACCCGGCCACAATCCCGTCAGCCCCCAGCGACCATCGGCCAACACCTGGATCCGATGGTTAACCTCATTGAGTTGTTCATCGAACTGTTCATAACCCGGATCAAGGGCGCCATCCGGCAACGGGGTTAGCACCGCAGGCTGGCCGTTGATCAACAACTGCTTGCCCCGATACTCCAGCCGGTCACCGGGCAGACCAATCACCCGCTTGATATAGGCGACTGCCGGCTCACGCGGGTAGCGGAACACCACAACATCGCCCCGTGCCGGCTGGCCGCTCCCAATCAATTTAGTATTGAGCACCGGTAGGCGCAGGCCATACGAAAATTTATTGACCAGGATGAAGTCGCCATTGAGCAACGTCGGCAACATGGATTCCGAAGGAATGCGGAACGGCTCGACCACGAACGAGCGCAATACCAATACCGCCAGAATCACTGGAAAAAACGACTTCGACAGATCGACATACCACGGCAACTTGGCCATGACCGCCGGCGCGTTCCCATTACGAACGCGGCGTGGTTCCAACACCAGAGCATCCAGCATCCAGATACCCCCGGTCACCACCGTCAGCACTACTAGAACAGCAGCAAAATCAATATTCATGAGTTTTTATCCATCTGCAACACCGCCAGAAAAGCATCTTGCGGGATTTCTACTTTGCCCACCTGCTTCATACGCCGCTTGCCCGCTTTCTGCTTCTCCAGCAGTTTACGCTTGCGGCTCACATCGCCGCCGTAGCATTTGGCCAGCACGTTCTTGCGCAACGCTTTCACCGTAGTGCGGGCGATGATCTGGTTGCCAATCGCCGATTGAATCGCGACCTCGAACATCTGCCGGGGAATCAGTTCCTTGAGCTTGACCGCAGCAGCATGGCCCCGGCGCTGCGCCTGCTCGCGGTGCACAATGATCGACAGCGCATCCACTTTCTCGCCATTGATCAACACATCCAGCTTGACCAGTGGCGCAGCCTGAAACCGCTCAAAACTGTATTCAAAAGAAGCAAAGCCCCGGCTGACTGATTTTAACCGGTCGAAGAAATCCAGCACCACTTCGCTGAGCGGCAACTCGAAACTTAATTGCACCTGACCGCCTGCATAGTGTAGTCCCCGCTGGGCGCCCCGTTTTTCAATACAGAGCGTGATAATCGGCCCCAGGTAATCCTGTGGGGTTAAAATGTGCGCCACGATAATGGGCTCGCGAATTTCAGCGATTTCATTCGGCGGCGGTAGTTTGGCGGGGTTGTCGATCGTCAGGATTTCGTCTCCAGTCGTCAGCACCTCGTAAATAACCGTTGGCGCAGTAGTGACCAGATCCAAGTGGTATTCGCGCTCCAGCCGCTCCTGAACAATTTCCATGTGCAGCAGGCCGAGAAAGCCGCAGCGAAAACCAAAACCCATGGCCTGCGAGGTTTCCGGCTCGAAGAACAGCGAAGCGTCGTTCAGCCGCAATTTCTGCAATGCTTCACGCAGATTGCCAAAGTCGTCCGAGTCAACGGGGAACAACCCGGCGAATACTCGGGGTTGCACCTTCTGAAAACCTGGCAAGGGCTCGGTTGCTGGGCGATCCGCCCCCGTCAAGGTGTCGCCCACCGGCGCACCGTCAATGTCCTTGACGCCGGCAATCACATAGCCGACCTCACCGGCGTTCAGGCTGGGTTGCTCGGTGCGTTTGGGGGTAAAAACGCCAACGGATTCGACCTGAAACGCCCGACCGGTGGACATGACCTGAATTTTCTGCTTGGGAATGATCCGCCCGTCCACCACCCGCACCAGCGAGATCACGCCAACGAAGTTGTCAAACCAGGAATCGATGATCAACGCCTTGAGCGGCCCATCCGGCTGGCCCTTGGGCGGCGGGATGTGGACTGCGATGGCTTCCAGCAAATCTTCGATACCGAGGCCGGATTTAGCGCTCACCCGCAAGGCGTGGCTAGCGTCCAGGCCGATGATGTCGCCAATTTCCTGCGCCACTCGCTCTGGGTCCGCCGAGGGCAAGTCGATCTTATTGAGCACCGGCAACACTTCCAGCCCCTGTTCAATCGCGGTGTAGCAATTGGCGACGCTTTGCGCCTCGACGCCCTGAGCAGCGTCCACTACCAGCAAGGCGCCTTCGCAGGCTGCTAGTGAGCGGGAGACCTCGTAGGAGAAGTCCACATGCCCCGGTGTATCAATGAAATTGAACTGATAGGTGCGGCCATCGCGGGCCGGATAGTGCAAGGATACGCTCTGCGCCTTGATCGTAATGCCACGTTCCCGCTCGAGGTCCATCGAATCCAGCACCTGCTCGGACATTTCCCGCTGGCTCAGGCCGCCGCAAATCTGGATGAAACGATCAGCGAGGGTCGATTTGCCGTGATCAATATGGGCGATGATAGAAAAATTGCGAATGTGATCCATGAATTCCAGCGGCGTCGGGTGGCCGTTCAGTCGTTTCCGGCCGCCCAAAGCGTGCGGCAAGCACAATCAAGTCTCCGCCGCCTGGGCGCCAGGGCTCGCGGAATCGGTTTTAAGTTTTAAACGGGGCGGGATTATAGCGTTATTGCAGCGTGGAAAGCATATTTCCAACCGGCGCGCCAGCCCGGCGCAGAATCACGGGTTGAAATCGGGCGTCATCCCGAAAGCGCCGGGACAGGATGCGCACTGCTAGAAAACCCAGTCCCAGCCCCAACGCCCCCGCCAGAATCACCAGCTCTTCGCCTGCATCAGCAAAGGCCGCCTGGCCGAGCAGCGCCCCGGCCAGCAATAACGCCAGAGGCAACAGATAGGCCAGCAATGCGCCACGCAGCAACACGCCATCGGCCAACCCGACAATCACCTCATCGCCCGGCTGCAATGACAGGGTCGAGACGGCTCGAGTTCGCACGATGCGACCGCTCCAAAACTTCGCTAGCGTCGCGGAGCCGCAGTGGTCATGCGCCTGACAGCTCGCGCAGGCTGAACGGCGGTGCATTTCGACCCAGGCGTAGCCATCGCCGGTTTCCGCGACTCTGGCTTGCTCTTCAATCACGGTGGAGTCGCCTTCAGTTGCGCCGGATCGTACTGAATCATGGTCGCAATATGCTGCACTGTTGCAGCAGGCACCTCACCGACCACCAGCACCTGATAATCATCGATTGCCTTGCCAAAAGCGTTCATCGAGCCGAGTTGGGAAGCCCCCTGTAAAAGCGCCGGCGCGCTATCGAGCTTTTCCAGAAAAACAGAGATGGTCGCCAACCCGTCAGCGAACACCAGATGCTCGGTCGGATGCCGGCCCGTGCTTTCCGCAAACCGGTTATGCAGCACCTTGACGAAGCCTGGCGGCAACTGTTCCACACGCCAGGCCGACGCCTGCACCGGCTCACCGGCCGGGGGAGGGGTATCGGCAGGGCTCCGGTTCGCGGACGATGCATCCTCCGGCAGCGCCGGGGACTGAAAAGCGGCTTCGTCGATCTGCGGCTTGACTTGTAAATCGGTAAACATCAGTTGTTCAATCGGATGACCTCGATCATCCAGCAGCGCTGAGCGCAGCACCATGGCGTTGCGCTGGTCCAGCCATAACCGATAGCCAAACCGCCAGGCGTCGCGGGGTTTGATAGCGATCACCCGCGCCTCCAGGCCAGCGATGCGATCCTCGCCCAGGATTTCAAACTGGTAATGACCTTCCAGCCGTCCAATTTCACGGGGAAGCGACAAGGGGAAAGGAGCGCGTGGGGAATCATGGTTGGCGAACGTCGCCTGTTGCTTGGGCAGCAGGCAAACGACGTTGTTATTGGCGACTACGACTTCGCGGGGCGGGCCGTTCAAGGAAAATAGTCGTTGCCGCTCACCGGCCGGGCCGTTGCTATGAACGATCCGCATGGCTTCTACATGTGGGCCCTGCACATAGATGAAGGTGCCTTCATAGTTCAGAGCCTGAGTGGCTTCCATCATCCGCTCCAACCACTGTTGGGCTTCGTTGACAACCGGCGGAACCGGTTGCGTCCAGCCCGCAGAAGATAGTGAACTGACGGCAAGCGCCAAGGCGGCGCAGGACAACAATTTCCACTTCATTGAGTTAGCGGCTAGCGGTTGGTTTGATAGCCGACCATGCGCACATAGGGCAACATCCCGTTGACGCTGCTTCTGGAGGCATAACCGTTATGATTGACTAGATAGCTGTTCAGCCGGGTTTCAGTGGGTTCGTCGGGGTCATTCGCCGATGGCGAGGTCAATGAAACTGTTTGGACCGGCGAGCGCACAGGCAGAACAGGTGGGGATACCGCAATGGATGGTTGGGGGGTGAGCGCCGCGTCGGGCTGGGTCAATTGCAATCCAAACAGTGCTGTCAGCACTACCGAGGCCGCCAGCGCAAAGCCGGTGATCGGTTTGTACCAGGCCGGCAGTGGTCGAACCGCAGGTTGCGGCGCCGGTTCACGGTCGATGGCCTGACGGAGTCTCAGTGCGAATGCGGTATCGAGCGCCGCAGGTAAATGCCCCTGCAACGTATCGCTGATCAAATGGTAACGCTCCCAGCGCCCTTGCACGTCGCTGTCCCTGCTTAATCGGCGCAGGGCCAGGTTGATTTCCGCATCAGCCAATTCCCCATCGACCATCGCCGATAGCTGACTCGCCGCAAAGTCGATTTGAGCGATATCGTGAGCGGCTTGTACTGGTTGTTTAGCCGTTTTCTCAGCCATGACTTATACCCGAAACTAGCTCAATAGTGGACGCAATTTGGCGTCAATCGATTCACGCGCCCGGAAAATGCGGGAACGCACCGTACCGATTGGACACCCCATGGTTTGGGCGATTTCTTCATAACTCATTCCTTCCAGTTCCCGGAGCGTGATCGCCGTGCGCAAGTCTTCCGGCAAATCTTCAATCGCTTTGAACACGGTCGCCTCGATTTCGTCCTTCAGCAGGAGTCGTTCGGGGGTCTCATACTCCTTGAGCGCTGACTGGCCTTCGTATTGTTCGGCTTCCTGGGCGTCGATGTCGGAACCCGGCGGACGGCGGCCTTGTGCAACCAGGTAGTTCTTGGCCGTGTTGATCGCGATGCGATAAAGCCAGGTATAAAACGCGCTGTCACCGCGAAATCCTGGCAAGGCGCGATACGCCTTGAGGAAAGCTTCCTGAGAAACATCCAAGGCCTCACTGGGATCATGCACATAGCGGGAGATCAGTTTAATGATCTTATACTGGTACTTACGCACCAGCAGATCGAAAGCGCGCTTGTCGCCTTGTTGTACCCTTTGGACCAGATCACGGTCCAGATGCCCCTCGCCCATCCGGGCAGACCCCTTTCGACTCAATGGCAATCTCCGTGCGAACATGACGGTAGACCGAGGCCCTGTCCGTAAGTTCGCAGACCCGCCGGGATATGGTTATAGTTGCGGCGTGGCCAATGATTTTTGACGCAGCAACGCAGCAACACCAGCGTATTTAGAACAATACCTGATTCACGGAGTCGCTCACAAGCCATGATCCCGCTCTCCCACCCTGACATTCTTATTATCGGCAGCGGCGCCGCCGGTCTCAGTCTGGCGTTGCGATTGGCCGATGTGGCCCACGTCGTCGTTCTTGCCAAAGGGCCTGTCCATGAGGGCAGCACTTACTACGCGCAAGGTGGCGTCTCCGCCGTGTTGGACGTTGGCGATTCCATTGACTCGCATATTCAGGACACCTTGATTGCCGGAGCAGGTTTATGCCACGCCGATGCAGTACGGCGCACGGTGGAGCATGGCCGGGAGGTGATCGAATGGCTCAGCGCCCAGGGCGTGCCTTTCACCCGGGAAGCCAATACGGAAGGTGTCGCCGACTATCACCTGCACCGGGAAGGCGGCCATAGTCACCGGCGGATCGTTCACGCCGCCGACGCGACGGGACGGGCGATTCAAACCACTTTGGAGGAACGCGCTCGCGCCCATCCCAACATCACTTTGCTGGACCAGTATATTGCGGTCGATGTCATTACCCGTCGCAAACTGGGTCTGGCTGGCAACCGCTGTCTAGGCGCGTATGTGCTGGATCGGCGCAGTGGCCAGGTGGAGGCGTTAGCCACCCGGTTCGTCGCCTTGGCCACCGGCGGCGCCAGCCGGGTTTATCTCTATTCCAGCAACCCGGACGGCTCCACCGGCGACGGCATCGCCATGGCATGGCGGGCAGGCTGCCGGGTCGCGAACATGGAATTCATGCAATTCCATCCCACCTGTCTGTATCACCCACTGGCCAAAAATTTCCTCATTTCCGAAGCGGTGCGCGGCGAAGGCGGCTATCTGCGGTTACCGGATGGAACCCGGTTCATGCGCAATTTTGACGTGCGCATGGAGCTCGCGCCCCGCGATATTGTGGCGCGTGCGATTGACCATGAAATGAAGCGACTGGGCGCAGAGTGCGTGTATCTGGACATTAGCCATAAACCCACCGATTTCATCCGTTCCCATTTTCCGAATATTTACGCCAAGTGCCTGGAATACGGCTTCGATATGACCCAACAGCCGATCCCGGTGGTGCCGGCGGCGCACTACACCTGCGGGGGGGTGATGACCGATTTGCGTGCGCGCACTGATGTCGAGGGTTTGTATGCCGTGGGTGAAATCGCATTCACGGGCCTGCATGGCGCGAACCGCATGGCCAGTAATTCATTGCTGGAATGTCTGGTGTTTGCCGCTGCCGCTGCTGGGGATATCCTGCCGCAACTGGATCATACGCCGCCCCCCCCGAAACTGCCGGATTGGGATGAAAGCCGGGTGACGGATTCCGACGAGGAAGTCGTGGTCAGCCATAACTGGGCGGAATTGCGGCAGTTCATGTGGGACTATGTGGGCATCGTCCGCACCAACAAGCGACTGCAACGCGCTCAGCATCGAGTGGAGTTGTTGTTGCGGGAAATTGCTGAGTATTACGGTCACTTCCGCATCAGCGGCAATCTCATTGAGTTACGCAATCTGGCGCAAGTCGCGCAGTTGATCATCCGCAGCGCCCTGGCGCGCAAGGAAAGTCGAGGGTTGCATTACACCCTGGATTATCCCCAGGCTACTGAAGTGACGCCAGTGCAGGACACGGTGCTGGTGCCGATCAATTTCGCCGGAGCCGATGCCCCGCCATGCTGGATGAACTGTGAAGATCTCCCGAAGTGACTCCATTCGCTCCTCTTCTTGAAGTCTGCGATCTGTCCGTCGCATTCGGTGCAACCCCGGCGGTGAGACAGATTTCTTTCACTCTCCAGCGCGGTGAGACGCTGGCGCTGGTCGGGGAAAGCGGCTCCGGGAAATCCGTTTCTGCACTGTCGCTGTTGCAATTGCTGCCCTATCCCCACGCCCGACATCCGGGCGGCAGCATTCGGTTGCGCGGCGAGGAGTTGCTGGGCGCAGCGCCCGCCCGGTTGCGAGAGATTCGTGGCAATCAGATTGCCATGGTGTTCCAGGAGCCCATGACTTCCCTCAATCCCCTGCATTCCATCGAGAAACAGATTGGTGAGACGCTGTGGCTCCACAAGGGTTTGAGCGGCGTCCGGCTCCGGGCGCGGATCGTGGAATTACTGGGTTGGGTAGGATTGCCCGACGCGGCGCAGCGACTGAATGCCTTGCCGCATGAATTATCCGGGGGTCAACGCCAGCGCGTGATGATTGCCATGGCCCTGGCCAATGACCCCGATATTCTGATTGCTGACGAGCCGACGACCGCTCTGGATGTGACGATCCAGGCGCAAATCCTCAAATTGCTTAAAGAATTGCAGTCCCGGCTGGGCATGGCGATCCTGTTTATCACCCATGACCTGAGCATCGTGCGCAAAATGGCGGATCGGGTATGTGTGATGCAGGCGGGCCAGGCGGTGGAAACCGGTTCCGTCGCGGAAATTTTCGCCGACCCACAACATCCCTACACTCGGCAACTGCTGGCCGCCGAGCCGAAAGGCGAGCCGTTGCCGGCAGTGGATGACGCGCCGGAGATGATGGCCGGCGATGAGCTGAAAGTCTGGTTTCCGCTCAAACGCAGCTTGTTCGGGCGGGTGACGGAATACATTAAAGCGGTGAACGGGGTAAGCATCCGGGTGTGGGAAGGGCAGACGGTGGGCGTCGTGGGCGAAAGCGGTTCCGGCAAGACCACGCTAGGCCTGGCGTTGCTGCGCCTGTTGTCCAGTGAAGGCATGATCCATTTCGAGGGCCAGCGGATCGACGACCTGCCGAGTAAAACGCTGCGCCCATTGCGTCAAGCCATGCAAATCGTCTTTCAGGACCCCTACGGGTCGCTCAGTCCCCGTTTGTCAGTGGGCGAGATTATTGAAGAAGGGTTGCGGGTTCACGGGCTGGCCGGCGACCGAAAAACCCGTCGCGCCCGGATCGGACAGGCGCTGGAAGACGTCGGCCTAGACCCGGAAACCCAGGATCGCTATCCGCATGAGTTCTCTGGCGGTCAGCGTCAGCGTATCGCTATTGCCCGCGCCCTCGCGTTGCAACCACGCCTGCTGATTCTTGATGAACCGACCAGCGCCCTGGATGTGTCAGTGCAGGCGCAGATCGTGGATTTATTGCGCGATTTGCAGCGCCGCCACCGGCTAGCCTATGTGTTTATCAGCCACGATCTGCGCGTGGTGCGGGCGTTGGCCCATTATCTGCTGGTGATGAAAAACGGTCAGGTCGTGGAGGAAGGTCCGGCGCAGCAGGTGTTCGCCCATCCCCGGCATCCCTATACCCAAACGTTGCTGGCCGCCGCGCTGAATCTGGAAACGGTGGGCAACAACTGAGCGCCAGAGGCCATGCATTGAACGATATGACCACCGATTTTTCTTTAAACGACCAGGTGTTGCTGTTCACGGACGGCGCCTGCTCCGGCAATCCTGGCCCTGGCGGCTGGGCCGCCTTGTTGCGCTATCGGGAGCGCGAGCGGGAGTTATCCGGCGGCGAGCCAGCGACCACCAATAATCGCATGGAGTTGCTGGCGGTTATTCACGGCCTGGAAGCGTTGAAACGACCCATGCGGGTGCGCATTTACACCGACAGCCAGTATGTGATGAAGGGTATGACGGAGTGGCTGGCGGGGTGGAAGCGGCGGGGCTGGAAAACCGCCGACCGCCAACCGGTCAAAAACGTCGATCTTTGGCAACGGTTGGAAGCGGCGCTGAACCCACATCAGGCGGAATGGGAATGGGTTCGTGGCCACAGCGGCCATCCCGAAAATGAACGAGTAGATGCGTTAGCGCGGGCAGCGATTGGGCGGACATTGCAATGACGGCTTACCGACACCGGGAAGAGACCCTAAATACGCAACTTGCCATCCTGCTGTCCCGTTTTGGGGTACAGGCAGATGCCGAGACGATTCAAGCTCAGGGACGAGAGCGACCTGATGTGCTGTTCAACTGGCGTGGCTTGCGTGTAGTCATTGAAGGCAAATTCGTTGATTACCCACAGGCGCGGGAAGTGGTGCTGGGCGATGCACGGGGGCGAGTGCAGCGCGGCATCGCCAACATTGCCGCTGCCGTTGTTTACCCTGGCGCACTCCGCACCGTCGCTACGCCGCAACTGCTCGATCAGCTTGAATCGTCGGCTTTGGCGTATTGCATGATTTCGGAGAGCGAGGAAACCGCCTGGCTCGAAGGGACACCGGCTGCGCTGATGGATGTGTTGCGCCGCACTCAGGAAACGATGGCTCAGGATGACATCGTCGCTCAAACCGCCCAATCGTTGCTGGAACAATTGACCGGCGTGGTGCTGCTGTGGATCGGGCAGACCGGGGCGTGTGATCGTTTGTCCGATCTGTTGGGGATGCCCGCGCCAAAGGGTGAAACCGACGATCAGGCTGAAGGACGGCGCACCACCGCAGCCAAAGTGTCCGCCCTGGTGCTGGCGAACGCTCTTATCTTTCAGGAACAGTTAGCGATCACCGATAGCCAGGTGACGCCTTTGCGCAAGCTGGAAGGCCGACAGGATCTGGTGGATGCCGCTCACGACCATTGGCAGTGGATTTGGCGGAACATTAACTATGTTCCGATCTTCCAACTGGGCGAACGGGTTTTGGAAGAACTACCATCCAGCCCAGCAACTTTAACCGCCTTCAGAGCGCTGCTCAGGGAAGCAAAGACTATCTGTACCCATCAATCGGCGCTGCGGCATGATTTGATGGGTCGGATTTATCACTGGTTGCTGCACCACGCCAAATATTTGGGCACCTATTACACCTCAGTGTCAGCGGCGACGCTGTTGCTCAAGCTGGCGTTGAGTCGGTCGTGGAATCGTGATTTCGGCGATCCGGCGCAACTGGCCGAATTCAAAGTGGCGGATTTAGCCTGTGGCACCGGGACGCTGCTGATGGCGACAGCGCAAGCGGTCTCGGACGCCTACATCCTGGCGCGGGCCAACACCGGGCGCAGCTTGTCGCCGGTGGATTTGCAAACCCTGCACCGGGCCATCATGGAAAACATCCTGTACGGCTATGACGTGCTGCCGACTGCCGTGCATCTGACCGCTTCGACGCTGGCGTTGCTGGCGCCAGAAATTGCTTTCAATCGCATGAATCTTTACGTCATGCCGCTGGGCCTGGATAGCGGCGCCCCGCGCCTGGGTAGCCTGGATTTCATCGGCAAGGACGTGGTGCGGACGCAAATCACCCTTGATCAGTCGCAAACCGAAATCTTCCGCACTGACGCGGGCCAAACTCAAACCACCAGCGCCACTGTGCCGGAACTGGATTTGTGCGTGATGAACCCGCCGTTTGTGCGCAGCGTTGGCGGTAATCTGCTGTTTGGTTCATTGCCCGATGAGCGGGGCGCGTTGCAAAGTGAACTGAAAAAACGGGTTAAAAGTCTGCAAGCCAATATCACGGCGGGATTAGGCGCAGTGTTCGTGGCGCTGGCGGACGCCTCGCTTAAACCTGGCGGACGACTGGCTTTTGTGCTGCCACATGCGCTGGCTTCCGGCGAGGCGTGGGGCGCAACCCGGAAGCTGCTGGCGGATCGCTATCATCTGGAGATTGTGGTGTCCAGTTACGACGCTGGGCGTCCCAACTTTTCGGAAAATACCGACCTGTCCGAACTGCTGTTCATCGCCCGTAAGAAACAGACCGGGATGGAAGCAGTGGAGGCGACGACTTACATCAATCTGTGGCGTAACCCGACCACGATCTACGAAATGCTGGATTTGGCCGAACGGCTGAAAACCCTGCCGGAAGGTATCATCCGCCCGCCATCTGGCAGCCTTGGCGAAGCGTTCGCTCTGCCGGCTGCGAAGGGTGCAGATAATTGGCATGGCGCACTGTTCGCCCGCAGCGATCTAGCAAAAGCGTTTCTGGCACTGCGACAAGGGCAGGTGAGCTGGCCAGGTCAAGTAGCGGTTTCTGTTGCTATTTGCCCGCTTGAAGATTTGGGGAAATTAGGATACGACCGCCGGGATATTCACGATGCCTTCACCGTTTACAACGATGCCTGGTCGCTGTATCCGGCGTTTTGGAACCATGAAGCCGATGTAGTGAAAACGCTTCAGCAGCGAGAAAACGCCTGGTTGCATCCTCGCACACGCGCCGCCAACGGCAGGCCGCTCAGGGATGCTTATCAGGTATGGAGCATGGCCGCTGATATTCTTTTGGTCGAGCGGTTGTGGACGATCACTCACCGGGTTTTGGCAGTGAGTTTCGATCAGCCGGTGCTGGGCAATACCTGGTGGGCGCTTAAAACCGGGGTTTCACCGAAGCATCGCAAGGCGCTCATACTTTGGCTTAATGGCAGCTTATCGCTGCTCGCTTTTTTCGGGAGTCGGGTGGCCACCCGTAGCGCCTGGATGCAGATGAAAAAACCCGCCTGGGCGGCGATGCCGGTGTTGGATGTGCGGGCTTTGAACGACGCACAGGCAACGAGTCTGGCCGCTGCCTACGACGCGCTTTGCGACCAGGAATTACAGGCGCTTGCCAAGTTGAATGTTGATCCGGTGCGACGGGCGATAGATGACGCATTAAGCGCCGCGCTGGGCTTGCCGGATTTGTTCCCGTTACGGGAGATGCTGGCGCGAGAGCCCGGCTTGACAGGAAAATCGACGACTTATCAGCCTGTGGGCTAACAAATAGATCGAGCTTTCTGCATGGGCGGCTGCTGACCCTCCGGGGCGCCTTTTTCAAAACGCTCCCCGCCTCCGTACCCGGCGACACGCATACCCATTCTCAATAGGTTTTGGCTTTTTACTTGAAGACTGGGCTCTATTATCCAGCCATCAGAATCTTTATATATCAGGACGTTCGCTAAACCGGTAAATTCGTCATGCCCGCGAAAGCGGGTATCCAAGCTTTTCAGCGGCTTACTGGATTCCCGCCTACGCGGGAATGACGGAAAGCGAAAGTCCTGTTAAAGAAGGTTTCGGTGAGAAAGCGGCAGCCGAAATCCAGCGTCTTCAAGCATTCGCCGAAGTTCACGCCGCCTTGGACAAGGAAACAGTCCTCCAGCGTATGGACCTGGATCTGGCCCACGCCATCCGCCGCATCTGGAGATTTCCAGAACCAGACGACCTGTTGACGCGAAAAGGCCGACGAAAAGGACGCTGAAAGCGATTGATCTGGTATACGTCGGTTATGCCAGCCACCCCAAACGAGCACCGCATGAAATCCGACCGTATCGATTCCGATCCCCTCGCACAAGTCATCGCCTACCACCAGGCGAGTAAGCATCACCTGGACTGTTACGCGCCGGGTCCGGGTGGACTCGACTGGGCCAATCAGCCCGATCCGTTTCGCCGCTACGCCGGAGCGCCACGAATCGAACTGCCGTTGCAGGCCGATTCTTTGGCGACCTCGTTCGAGTCCGTGCGCCGGGGCGACCGACCGACCGCCTACCCGCTCGAACGCGACTCGCTGGCAATCCTGTTCGAACTGTCGCTGGGACTGTCGGCCTGGAAGCAACACGCGGGTTCGCGCTGGGCGCTGCGCTGCAATCCGTCAAGCGGCAACCTGCATCCGACCGAAGGTTATCTGGTCTGCGCCGAACTGCCCGGTTTGACCGCCGGCGTCCATCATTACCTGAGCCACGATCACGTCCTCGAACAGCGCGCCGCGCCGGGTTCCGCAAGTTGGGCAAACGAACTGCGCGGCGGGGTCGTGGTAGCGCTGACCGGCCTTCACTGGCGCGAAGCCTGGAAGTACGGCCTGCGCGCCTACCGCTATTGCCAGCACGACTGTGGTCATGCTATCGCTGCTTTCGCCTATGTCGCCGCTGCTTTGGGTTGGCAAGCGCGACTGCTCCTTAGTTGGGGGGACGATGAACTCGCGGCCTTGCTGGGGCTGGATCGAGCGGAGGATTTCGTCGACGCGGAACCCGAAAGCCCGGAAGTCGCGTTGTGGGTGGGACTGGAATCGCCGCCGGCGGATTTATCGCCCAGCGCGCTGACGCGGGGCCTTTCCTTCACCGGTCGCGCCAACCGCCTGAGCCATTCGCATGTCGACTGGCCCGGCATCGACGAGGTCGACCGCGCCGCCCATCGACCCAGCGCAATCCCCTCGCCTGCCTTCCAAGCCCCATCCCGTCCACCCCTGGCCGAGTCCGGCTGTCAGGCCAGCGCCGCGCCGCTGATCCGCCAACGACGCAGCGCGGTAGCTTTCGACGGTGTGACGACGCTGCCCGCCGAACGCTGGTTCGCGATGTTGGACCCGCTGCTGCCGCGCCCGGATGCGCCACCACTCGATGCCTGGCCGTGGTCACCGCGCGTGCATCCGCTGTTGTTCGCCCACCGGATCAACGGGCTACCACCCGGTCTCTATCTGCTGGCGCGGAAGGCGGAGGCGCTGGTGGAATTGCGCGGAGCGCTGCGCGGTGAATGGGAGTGGTCGCGAGTCGAATCGGCGCCGGAGCACCTGCCGCTTTACCAACTGACTGCGGGCGATGCTCGCGATGCGGCGCGGGTGATTTCCTGCCATCAGGATATCGCCGCCGATTCCTGCTTTGCGGTCGGCTTCCTGGCCGAGTTCGCCGGCCCGCTCCAGGGTGCGCCGTGGGTGTACCGGGAGCTGTTCTGGGAAACCGGACTACTGGGACAGATTCTCTATCTGGAAGCCGAAGCCGCCGGAATTCGCGCCACTGGCATCGGCTGCTTTTTTGATGACGCCCTGCACCGGTTGCTGGGACTGGATAGCCTGGCGTGGCAGTCGCTCTACCACTTCACCGTCGGCGGGCCGGTCGAGGATCGGCGGCTGCAAACGCTTCCCCCGTATACGCATCTGGCGCCCCGAAAATAAGGTTTATGCTGAACAACACTTTTGAATCGCGCATTCCCGTCACTTTGTTGACCGGTTGCTGCTGACTAAAACCGACCTGGCAGCGGTTGCGCACCCTCAATTCGGCGACGCCGCTGATTCAGGCTCAACACGGCGTGGTTGATCCGGGTGTGCTGGACGCCGCCGGACTCTACCTACGATCCCGCCACTAAAACGATGGAGGTGCAGCGTTGGCTGGGCGCAGAAACTTTTTCCATCCGCGATTGCTGCTCGACGCCTACTGCTTCACCCGACCTGAGTTGACTTTAAGTAGCACATGAGTTTGCCTGGAAGGGTACCCGCCGACCCGGAGTCTGACCATGCCGCTGCCCAAATACAGTGTTCGTCTGACCGATGAAGAGCGGACCCAACTGGATGACCTCATCGGCACCGGCGAGCGGGCGGCGTCCGTGCTGATCCACGCGCGCATTTTGCTCAAGGCCGATGTCGGCGAAGGTAGGCCGGGCTGGGACGACGAAAGGATTGCCGAGGCGGTCGCGTGTGGGGCCTCCACGGGGTACCGGGTGCGCCAAGCGTTCGTGGAGGAGGGTCTCCCGGCGGCGCTGTTCCGCAAGACGCCCACTGGCCGGCAGTACCGCAAGCTCGATGGCGCCCAGGAGGCCTGCCGGATCGCGTTGGTTGGCCTGCGGCGCACCGCCCGAAGGGCGGGCGACCTGGACCCTGCGGCTGTTGGCCGACCGCTGGGTCGAGTTGAACGTGGTCGACTCGATCAGCCCGGAATGCGTGCGGATGCCGCTCAAAAAAACGAACTCAAGCCCTGGCTGCGCAAGCCGTGGGTGATCCCGCCCCAGGCCAATACCGAGTTCGTGTGCGCTATGGAGGACGTGCTGGAGGTGTACACCCGGCCCTACGACCCGGCCCGGCCGGTGGTGTGTCTGGACGAGATCAGCAAGCAACGGGTGGCGGAAACGCGGATCCCACTCCCGGCCGAACCGGGTCAGCCCGAACGAGTGGACTACGAATACGAACGGTGTGGAACCGCCCATCTGTTCCTGACCGGCGAACCCCTGGCCGGGCACCGTCACGTCGCCGTGACCGAGCACCGCACCGCCGTCGATTTCGCCCACGAGGTGCGCGACCTGCTGGAGGTCCGCTATCCGCACGCCGAGCAGGTGGTCTTGGTGATGGACAATTTGAACACGCACAAACCCGCCGCGCTGGACGAGGCCTTCGAACCGGCCGTGGCCCGCGCGCTGCTCGACCGGCTGGAGATTCATCATACCCCCCAACACGGCAGCGGGTTGAACAGGGCCGAGATCGAGCTGAGCGTCTTGAGCCGGCAGTGCCTGGACCGTCGCATCCCTAACCTCGATACCCTGACCCAAGAGGTGGCCGCCCGGGAACAGTGCCCGTAACGCCGATCCCCGGCCGGTGAACCGGCGCTTCACTACCCCTGACGCCCGCATCAAGCTCAAGCGCCTCTACCCGTCAATTCAGGACGGGTGAAGCACTAGCGCGTTTCCAGCGTTCGCACTGCGGTTGGGTCGCGGCCGGTCCGCGATTGCAGGCTAAAGAAGGCGGCCAGATTGGCGATGTCGGCATCCGAAAGGGGCTTGACCATCGCCATCATGGTCGGGTCCTGACGAGTTCCCTCCCGGTAAGCGCGCAAAGCTTTTTCGAGGTACGCGCGATCTTGTCCCGCCAGATGGGGCGTACCCGGCATTTTGGAAATGCCGCCGGTCCCGTGGCACGCGAAGCAGACGGCGGCGCGTTTCTTTCCCGCGCCAGCGTCGGGGCTGGGCGTCCCGAAAGATTGCCCAAAAGCGACCGAGGCAGCCGCGAAAGTCGCGAACGCCACCACCAGCGAACGAAGTGTGTTCATAGAAAATCCCCCGGAATTCATGCGAGAAAACTGTTGCGCACCCAGATCACGATGCCGTAAGCAAAGAACACGGCAATCCAGATCGCGAGGATGACAACGGCGCCGGAACCTAATCGAGACACGGTTCGATCAGCGGTATACAGGCCATTGACGCGGCCTGACTGATACAGCAGCGTCAGATAAAAGCCGCCGACTAGACCGCCCACGCCGAGCAGCGTCATGAAGAACAGCGCTAGCGACGGCCAATCCGGATGCACGGTGTAATCGGTGATCGTGTAGCCATAAGGCTGAAGGTACGCGATGCGGATGATTTCCCGCCACGCGGCCAGCACGCCGAGCACCGAGAAGCCGCCGAGCAACGGCAGGTAGCCGTGAACCTTTTTCGACAGCCACAGCATCCACAGAGCCATCACCGCCAGCAGGCCGCCGAGCAGCCATCCCGTCTTGTAGAACAGCAGATGCGTATCGGCGGGATGAACGAGCTGCCAAGTCAGCCAAAGCACTTGGGCGATCCCAAAACCGTACATCGCCAAGCGACGGCCCACCTCCCGAGCGAAGTCGCGGTACTCCGGCTCCCGATCCTCGCGTCGCTTGAAGTACTCGGCATACGCGATCAGATACAAACCGACCGCTGGCGCCGACAAGCTCATCATGAAAAGGTAGCGGGGCCACTGAATCGCGTGCAGGTGCGCGCCGCGCATGTCCACCTCCCCGCCCGGCGCGTACCATCCCATCCATTGATCCGGCAACAACGCCTGATAAGACAAGGCGTGCATAATCAGGCCGTCCAGGCAGAACAAAGCCAAGGCAACCCACGCATACCAGCCTACGTGTTTCTGTGCGCCTTCATGGTTGCTCCAGTAAAACGCGAACCACAGGCAGTAAGCGACGATCAGCGTGAAGATGAACGCGATGGCCCAGCGGGCCGACAGCACGTTCGAGACATACCATTGTGGGTCGTAAATGACTTGGGTGAACAGCAACGGCGCCACGCCCAGCACGATGAGCAGCGACACGCTCACCTTGGCCACCTTCGTCATCGCCATCGATAGCCGCGCCCAGTAGGGACCCTGCTCGACTTTGCGGAAGGCATAAATGGCGAGCGCCGCAGCGCCCAACGTCAGATGTACGAAAGCGATGTGGAAGACCCAGGTGAAAACCATGAGTCCCTGAAACAACAGCGGATGCGCGGGGACGCCAGCGGGGTCGCGCATCGTGTTCATCACCAGTCCGATATCCATTGCGTTACTCCTTCTGTTTGCTCGTATCCGCGACCGCGACCGGCGGCGATTCGGCGCGACTGGCGACCGCCGTATCCTTGCCCGCGTTGATCGCGGCGATATAGCCGGCGATGGCTCGAATCTCCTCTTCCGGCAAGTCGATGCGCGGCATGTAAAGCACGGCGCCGTGCTTCAGCGGGCCGCGTAGAAAGGCGGCGATCAGATCCTCGTCGGTAGCTCCGTGGAACTTGTCGGGCAGACTGCGCAGCGGCGCGCCGGGCTCCAGAGCATGGCAGTTCGCGCAGGCGATCCGGGCGAGCAGTCGTCCGGCCTCCAAGCGGTTGGCGTCGGTGATCGCGCGCAAATTATCGGGAACGAAGGGATGCAGTTTGAGCAGGCCCTTTTCCGCGATCCGATCCACCTCGCCCACGATGCCCTTGCCCGGCACGTCGCGGGCGATGACTTGGTTGGAATAAATGTACTGACCCGCGACATAAGGCTTGCGCATGCTTTCGCGCATCCGCTCCTCCGGCCATACGCCCACCACCGACACGAAGGCGAACATCCCAACCGCCAGCGGCCAACCGACCCAGGTCGGCTTGAACCAGGCGAAAACCAGGTAGACCGTGGTCGCGACGAAGACGGCGATCATGCCCTGCGCATAGACCGGCAGCAGATGCACATGGAGCATCACGCGGGCGTTGTTGGGCAGGGTTTGCAGGTAGTACAGAAACATCATGACCGCAAAGAGACCGCCCACCAAGCCGATGGGCGCGAGGAAGCGCACCACGCTGCGACGCAGTTCCAGGTCCTTCATCCGGCTGGCGACCATCAGGCCGACGACCGTCGCCATCACGAACATCGATCCAGTGCGAACGCCCAAGTGGGCGAAGAAGTTCAGGTTGTAGAACGCATCGTTGGTGGAGCCGGTCTGGTACCAGGCATCGCTGCCCGGCCACATCATGAACGACAGGATGCCGACGATGAGCAGCATCGTCGCCCACGAGGCCAGCGCGAACGACCAAGTCAGTTTCAGATGCGTGCGGGCATCGATCTTGCCGATGAGATACACCAGGGCGTAGACGCCGATCACCTCGACGGTAAAGTAGACCCACTCGGCCGCCCACACCCAGACGAAGTTGTGGATCAGGCCGCCGACGCCGCGCGGGCTGGCCACGGTGATGGCGTACCAGATGCCGGGGCCGGTGATCGAGCCGATGATGTAGGAAAAGATCAAAAGGAACATCCCGTAGCGCTTGATGAAATCCATCAGCTCGGGTTTGTTCTCGCGGTAGGCTTTCGTTTCCAGCAAAGCGAACAGAAACGAAGCGCCGACCGAGGTATGGGATGCGACGACGTGAATCGCGCCGATGATCCCCATGACCCAGGCCGAACCGATCTGGGGCATATAAAAAGTCGGATACATACCGAGCATTTCCATGCTGTTTCTCCTTAACCAAGGCTTTCCGCGCTGCGAGCAACGATTCGTACTTCTGGCCGGTCGGGGCAAAGCCGGTTGATGCTCGTCGGCGACGAATGAGGGATCGAGAAGGGGATGGCAACCGTTTGGGCGCGTCCCAGCGTGAAGCCCGCCGCCCAAGACAGCCACAACAAGGCCGCCAGACCGGCGAGCAACAAGCCGCGTTTTGCGCCTCGGGGCGAGTACCAGCGCTTCATGGCAACTCCTTTTGCGAGGAGATCGCGGCTCGTGCATGGGTGGGCACCGCGAGCGTGGACGGGTCGCTATGCGGCGCGCTGGCGTGATGGGGCCAGAAAATCCATGCGATCAGCGCCAGCGGCGCGCCGATATTGATGTGCGTCATCAGCCACATCGTCTTGATCACAGCATTCATTCCTGTCTCCCGAACGTGTTTTGTATCGTCCGGCCGCGCGTCCGGTGCCCTGGATAACGGCCGTATGCCAACGCTCGGGCCATGACGGCCCGCGAGGTCCAATCATGTTATAGCGCGCACACGAGACTGAATATGCGGCAAATTGCCGCAAGACCCCAGCATCGATAATGGAATAGACGAGGGCGCTATTCGCGGAAATCAGGAGCGATCTGCTGTCAACCGCACACCCGCCGGCTGGCCTCGCGATCCAGCGGATCGGGGTCCAGTTCCGGGTAGGTTTTGCGCAGATGGTCCCGCAGCGCCTGCCGTTCATCCTGGCTATTGAATGGCGGAGCAGCAGGGTTATACTTTTGTGTAATTAACAGAGGAGTTCCCTCCATGCCTACCGCAACCCTTCGCACGGTCGGTGGCTCGGTCGTGATGGCTATTCCGAAACGTATCCTGGAGCTGGTGCATTTGCAGGCCGGTTCGCGGGTAGACATCGATGTGCGGCAAGGTCGGTTGATCGTGATCCCTCGGCGGAAGAAGCGCTATACCCTGACCGAATTGCTTGCCCAGTGTGATTCGGCCGCGCCGCTGACGGTCGAGGAACGCGAATGGCTGGATGCTCCGGCCGTTGGGCTCGAAGACGGCGCGGCCGAGTCGTAATGCGCATTCCTTCCCGTGGCGAGATCTGGTTCGCCAACCTGAACCCCACGGCGGGTTGGGAACAACAAGGCGCCCGACCGGTTCTGGTGGTCTCCGAAAAGCAGTTTAACCGCCTCGGCTTGTGCGTCGTGTGTCCGATCACCCAAGGCGGTCAGACCTCGCGCCATGCCGGTTTCGCGGTCACTCTGCTGGGCGCCGGCACTGAAACGCAAGGCATCATCCTGTGCAACCAACCGCGCGCCATCGACATGAATGCCAGGAACGGCCGTTTTGTCGAGGAGGTTTCCGGCGACCTGATCGAGGAAGTCCTGGCTCGCCTTCAACCGATTTTCGAGGGCGGGGAATCTGACTGATGAGTCATCGCCCCATCGCTCACTTCTCCAGCATCCGCGATCCTCATCGTGGATCGGGCTGCCCGATTCCCCAAGGACAGGATCGACGCCGACAGCCAGCTATTGGCGACCCAAGCGCGTGTCCGAATCGCGCCAGATTCCATAACCCGATCTGGGGGCCATAATCAAGGCTCAAGCCCAGAATCGAGAGGTTCTCGGTGTTCATGACCCCATGCTCAGCGCTTGAGGTCGCGGATGCGAACGGACACGGTGCTCATTTCCACTTCCTCGTGCAAACCTGTTTTCCACAACTGTGGTTTTTCCTGCCTCAAGACGCCTCTAACGAGTTGTGGAGTTGCCGAATCCAACCACCCCGGCGCTACGCGCCACCCCTCCTTGTCCAAGGAGGGGAATTTCCACGAATCGTATAGGACCGTTATATTGGGCAGGCAAGCCAACAGTTGTAGGGCGGGTTAGGGCGTCAGCCCGTAACCCGCCGATTCGGCTGCGGTTTCGGCGGGTTACGCTTCGCTAACCCGCCCTACATGGGAAATATAAAACCTACCGAGAATTGGTATTAGCCACCCATCCGAAGAAGGTAAATTTATCCCAATTGCCTATTTTGGCACAGGGGAAGTTTATCTCGGCATCCCGCAAAAAGTCATGAATTGATGATCAATCGCAACAAGAGCTAAGAGCGAAGGGATGCGAACTTGGATTCTTCCGCCCGGAACAAATCACACAGCAAGACGCTTCAAGCTTGTATGCCAAATATAGCGTTCCTATACAGGTTGTGGAATTCTTAAAATTTCACCATGATTTATAACTAATTGAAAATATTTTCAAATATATTTTAAGACAAAACGGATGGCGAAAATACCTAATCCACAACTCGCGAAGGAACGCTATATAATCGTCTTGCGAAAAACGTCCCAAAATTCGTGACCTTCCTCGAACAATGCCGTGACAAGCTCACATCCAGCCTCCTGCAAGAACAAGGCGGCGAGTTATCTTGATTTTGGCGGACAGAGGAGTATGGCGTAATTTGGTAAACGGCCAGGAAAACCGCTGAGCTGCCCATCACAAGAAAATTGACATCAATAGCGATAAATGACAGCATTGACATCATACAATCAAGAAAGCTGTCAACATGGCGACAGTCACCGTTCGCAACCTGCCAGATGAGGTCCATCGGGCCATCCGGCTTCAAGCCGCCCAGCACGGCCGCAGCACCGAGGCCGAAATCCGCGAAATTCTGGCGCGGAGCATCCGTCCGGAAGGGCGACTGCGCGTAGGCACGGAGCTGCGGCGCTACGCTGAGCAAATCGGCGGCGTGGAGCTGGAGATACGCCGCGATGCGGCGCCCATCGAGCCGGCGTCGTTTGAATGATCATCCTCGACACCAACGTTATATCGGAGTCGCTGCGACCTCGGTGCAGCGACGCAGTGACGGCCTGGCTCGACGCCCAAGCGGCCGAGTCGCTATACCTCACGGCCATCAACGCTGCCGAGTTATGGGCCGGTATTGCCGTGATGCCCGAAGGCACCCGCAAGGCCGCGCTCGAAACGTCGCTGGACGATCTGCTCGCCCGACTGTTTGGCGCGCGGCGGCTTGACTTCGACCACCGCGCCGCCCGAGCCTACGCGGAACTCGCGCGCCGGACGACGGGTGCCGGCACGCCGTTGCCGCTGGCGGATGGGTTGATCGCCGCTATCGCCCTCGCGCATGGCTTTGCCGTAGCCACGCGCGACATCGCGCCCTTTCGGGCAGCGGGGGTGGACGTGATCGACCCGTGGGAATATCGCGGCTAAAGACTGATGCGTCATCCACCGCACACCCGCCGGCTGGCCTCGTGATCCAGCGGATCGGGGTCCAGTCCCAGGTAGGTTTTGCGCAGATGGTCCCACATCGCCAGATGCGCCCAGCGCGGTTCCTTCAAAACCTTCTGCTCGACCGTGAGGTAGGGGTTGGGCAAAAAGACGGTCATCTGCTGCTCGTCCTTGCCGTTGAACAGCCGCAGCCCCCAACTGCTGGGGCAACCATCCTCGCGCAGACGGCGGTAGAGTTCGGCGCGAGCGGTGCGGCGATGCCGCGCCAGTTCCCCCGATGCCGGGTTATTGCGCGGGCCGCGATACTCGCCGATGCACAGATGAAAATGCCAGTGGCCGAAATCCACCGTCAGATAGCCGTCCGACAGGCTGATCCGCTGGGGCGCGTTGGGGGCGCGCACTTCCCAGGCCGCTCCCTGTATCAGTACGCCGAAGTGAATCTGATCCCAGTAGTTCTCGAAGATGTCGGTGACCAGGGTTAGCAGAAACTCGGTATCCGTCGGCAGGGTGAACACTTCCAGCGTGCCGTTGCCGGGTTCGGTGATCAATGTGGATCGGGTCATGCGAGTGATTCCTTGGAGGTTGGAAGAAACGGGAAGGGTGCGGTTGCAGGGGTGAACTCGACTGTTATTCCGGCAGCTCGCGCTTGGCGAACGTCATCGGGTTCTCGCCCGTCCGCGCGACCATGTAGCGTCCCAACACGAACAGCAGCGAGGAGAGGCGGTTGAGATAGCCGAGGAGATCGGGGTTTTCGATCATGTCCTCGGCCACCAACCGCGAGACGCAACGCTCGGCGCGGCGCACCGCCGTGCGCGCCATGTCCAGCGCCGCGTCGGCCAACGTGTCGCCGGGAATCACAAACTCCCGTGGCATGGTGACGCGCTGGCCAAACTGGTCAGTCAGATTCGCCAGCCAGGCAACCTGTTCGGAACCCACCTGCCGAAACTTGGCCTGTGCGTCTGGGGTTGCCGCCAGCTCGGCCATCAAGCCGTAGCAATGGCGCTGAACCTGCACCAGCAGGTCGTTGATTTCACGATCATCGATCAGCGCGCGGGCGAACCCGATCATGGACCCGGCCTCGTCGACCGCGCCAAAGGCTTCCGGTTGCGGATGGTGTTTGGGCACCCGCCCGGCGCCCAGCAAGCCGGTCGTGCCATCGTCGCCCCGCGCCGTGTACCAGGGAAATGCCTTGCTCATCGCTCCTCCAGATTTCAAGTGTGCATAACGGATGATTGATCGGGCGCTCAGCCGCATTTTTGAACCCATCGTCGTTGCCAAAAGAGGCTGCCCACTTTTAAGGTGGGACAGCGCCCACGACGCCACGCCCGCTTGGTGTCGCCTGCGAGCGGCGGACGTGAGTCCGCTGTTTCCGCACCCGCCAAGATCGCCAACGCTTTTGCCTTGGAGTCGCCGGCGAGCGGCGGACGCGAGTCCGCTGTTTCCGCACCCGCCAAGATCGCCAACGCTTTTGCCTTGGAGTCGCCGGCGAGCGGCGGACGTGAGTCCGCTGTTTCCGCACCCGCCAAGATCGCCAACGCTTTGCCGAGTTCTGGGAAACAGGGGGCTAACGCCCCCCGCTCGCTCGCGGAACGACCGCGCCACTCCCGCAGGGAGAGAGGAGTTTTTGTACGGTCTCTGAAATGACCCACTGTCCCGGCTTAAATGGATACCCATGGCTTGCCACGGAAATAGGGCGTTCCTCACCACGGCATCGCCACGCGCAGCGGCGCGAGCGCCAGGCCGACGGCCAGGGCCAGCAGGCCGCAGACCAAAACCAGCCGCAAGGCCCGGCGCAAATCGGCGCCATCGAGATCGGCGGGCCAGTCGGAATCGCCCATGAACGCCTCGGTGACCCGTGCGCCGCCGTAGTCAATCGGTCCGATCAGTCGCACCCGCAAAGCGCCGGCAAAAGCGGCCTCGCTCCAGCCGGAATTCGGGCTGGCCAGCAAGGCGTGATAGCGCTGCGCCGTCGGCCAGACGAGCCGGGGGTGCAGGCGCAGGAGGGCCGCCGCCAGCGCAATCAGCGGCACGGACAGCCGCGCGGGCAACCAGTGAACCAAGTCGTCCGAGCGCGCCGCCGTCCAGCCGAAACGCCGGTAACGGTCATTTTTGTAGCCGACCATGGAATCGAGACTGGACACCGCCTTGACCGCGATCAAGCCCGGCAGCCCGAACAGGCCCAGCGCCCACAGCGGGGTCAGCACGCCGTCGGTAAGATTCTCCGACAGGCTTTCGATGGTCGCGCGCACGATGCCGTCGCGCGGTAAGGTCGCCGTATCCCGCCCGACCAGCATACTCAACCGCCGACGGGCGGTCGGCAGATCGTCCAGGGCGTCGAGCACCCGCCGGCCGTGGGCCAGCAGGTCGCGCAAGCAAAGCAGGCTGTAGGCCAGGAAAACGTCCCAGAGCCAGGCCGCCCCCGGATGGATCAGGCCAAGACCCCGGCGCACGGCCCACCAGACCGCCAGCGCGCCGCCGACCACCAGCAGCCAGTGCAGCGCGCCGCCCCAATAACCGTTCAGGCCGACGGCGAACAGGCGTCGTTCCCACCACAGACTCCAGGCCCCCAGGACCCGGATCGGATGCCAGCGGTAGACGGGATCGCCGAAAGCCGCATCGAGCAGGCAAGCGGCCAGAATCAGCGCGAGGTGGGGAATCAGTTCCATTTGCGCGCGAATCCCCAGACCATCGCCAAAGTCGCCAGCGCGCCCGGCCCGGCGTCCTGGCGCGATGCGAGCGCCGCGCGGAACTCGGCGAAGCGTTCCGGTTGCACTGCCACCGTGGCCGCCAACAAAGCCGCCTGATTGAGGACCGCCTCTCGCGCCACTTCGGGATGCAGGATGCCGGCCCGCGCCAGATCGACGCTCTCCGCCAGACAATAAGCGGCGGCGGCGCTCTGCGGGTCGTGGATCAGCGCCAGCAGGTTAGCGGTGAACAGTCGCGCCGACTCGGCGTCGAGTTCGGCTTCCGCGCAGGCGCGCAAAGCGGCCTCGTCGCAGCCGTGACGGCCCAGCGCGCCGCACACCGTGCGCCGCAGTTCGGGGCACAATCCGTTCTGCAACAGCAGGCAGCGGGTCACGGCGTCGTGGGTCGCCCGGCCGAGCAGTTCGCCCAGGGTGTTGTGGCTGCCGGCCCAATGCCGCTCCCAGGCGTCGGCGTTTTCCAGCGGCGCGGCGATGGCCAGTTGATCGGTGCCGGTGCCGGTCGCCAGCCCCGGCGATTGCAGGCTGGGCATCCGCAGGTCGAGGACGGCGGCGCTCTTGCCTTCGGTGACCATCGTCGCCGCCTTGACCAGACAAGCCGGGGTACAGGGCTGGTTGATGAACGCCAGGGTCACAATGGTGCCCGACCCGGCTTCGGGAGGCGGCGCATCGGCCACGGGTCGCTCCACCCGCACGCTGCCGCCCGGCCGTTCGTGCCAGCCGGCCGGATCGCCGGCGCGGGTGGCGTTGCCGAGCACACCGGCGGTCGCAACGACCTGCACGGTCAGCTCCGCGTAAGTCTCGCGGGTCACGACCGCGCATTGCATGTTGGCGGCGGTGCTCATCAGCGCGGTGGCAGCGGGCGGCAGATGGGCTTCGGCGCAGGCGACGGCGTGGGCAGCGTCCGGCTTCAAACCCATAGCCAAGCTGTGAGCGACACCCTCGCAGCTTTGGTGGTTGGCGATGTGAGTCAAATCCTCGCGCAACCCGCCGTTGACCCGGCAGGTGCTCAGCACCCGGTGCGGTCGCTTGAACGCGGCGGCGAGGAAGCGACCCCGCCGGCGCAGGGTGTAGTGGTCGGTCTCGTCGAGCAGCATTCTGTCTCTCGGTCAGAGGTTAATGAGTAACCGTTCACAGCGACAACGATGTGGCGTCTGGCCGTGCCGGTGAGGATGCGCGGAATGCAGGTTGCCTGATGGCGCGCCCCGCCAATCTTCGCGGCCAACAACCGGTGTGCGATACGCGCAGAACTGACAATTCATCGATGCCGCACCCGTTTCAGCTTCGGATAATCGTTCCAGCAGGGTGACGACCAACATGGAGGTCACCGGCGCTGTGCAGCTTTATCGCGCAGCGCCCGGTGGAGCGCCGGGTTAGGCGTTTTTTCGCAGCCATGCCAAGACTTCATCAGCGTTCTGGTCTGGCGGGAAAACGGGATAGAAAATCTTCTCGATTCGTCCATCGTGCGCAATTAGGGTCAGCCGCTTGAATAGCTCCATGCCGGCCACCGTGATCGTGGGTAACCGCATGGCGTTCTTGAGTAGCAATGTACTGTCACTCAGTAGTTGGAAGGGTAGGTGTAGCCGGTCCCTCGCTTCGCGTTGATACTCGGTAGTTTGGGCGCTCAACCCAAACACGCCGGTGTTAAGCGCCTTCAGCTCCGCATAGTGATCGCGAAAGCTACAGGACTGCGGTGTACAGCCGCGAGCACCGGGAATTCCATCCCACCCGTCGGGCAAAGCAACGTCCGGGCGTCCGGTCATCGGGTAGACATAGATCACCCAGTTGCCGCTCAAGCCAGCGATATCAACGCTTGCGCCATCGGTGCTTTGGAGTACGAGATTTGGCAGAAACGAACCTTCGAGGTGTGAAGCCGCGCCGTCGTCAACCGGCACGGGGAGATCTTTCGGAAGTTGAAATAGGTTTGTACTCATCAAATTCTCCGGTGTAAGACGTCTAACAAGGAATGTGGGTGCAGATCAGGTGCGACCTTGATGCGCGTTTTAGGGTGAGTCACTAGCGTGGATTGCATCATCGGGAATACTCCTCATGGGTGTGGAAGAATATGGTGAAAGCGGGATCGTCGCTGCGAATTCAGCGATGCGAATTTTCACCTCAGCTAAAGCCAGGCTCAGGGTGTGGCATTCGCGGCGCTGCCCAGCAAGATGGACTCTCCAAAGTGTTCGGTCTTGCTGATTCAGCACCTCGACCTGCACCGCCGACCGGGGTCCCTCATGGCCATTGACGGTGAAGCCTTCCCGCTCCAGAGCGCGCCGGGTCCACAGCGCCGGCAGATCGTGGCCGACCAGATCGACCTGACCGACCGGCGGATGGTGGAATTTGAACGCGCCCGCGTGAGGATCGAACGCGACGCCGTCGCCGTGGAACGCGGCCTGAAACGCGCCGTCCAGCACCAGTTCCTCCGGTGCGCCGACCCGAATCGTCCCGCCCGGCTGGAACAACCAGAGCTGGTCGGCGCCGCGCAAGGCCAAATCCAGGTCGTGGGTGGACAGCAGCACGGCCCGTCCACTCTCCCGCGCCAAGCGGCGCAAGATGCCCATCAATTCCACCCGGCGCGGCAGGTCCAGAAAAGCCGTCGGCTCGTCCAGCAACAACAGCTTCGGCTCCTGCGCCAGCGCGCGGGCGATCATGACCTTTTGCCGCTCGCCGTCGCTCAGTTCGTTGACTGGCCGGGGCGCGAACGCCGCGATGCCGACCGCCGCCAGAGCACGGTCGATCACGGTTTCATCCTGCGGCGTCAGGTGGCCCGTCCAATCGGTATACGGATAGCGGCCGAGCGCCACCAGGGCGCGGACCGACAGCGCGCCGACTTCCGCCCGGTCGGTGAGCACCACGCCCAACAGCCGCGCCAGCTCGCGCGGCGGTAAGCGGTAAGGATCGGCGCCCGCCACCCGGACACCGCCGCGCAACGGCGGCTGCATCCCGGCCAGGGTGCGCAACAGCGTCGATTTGCCGGCGCCGTTAGGACCCAGCAGACAGACCAGTTCCCCCGGCCATAGCCGGAGAGTGATCGATTCGGCGACGAGGCGCGGCCGACGGTGACGAACCGGATAGCCAATAGCTAAATCGTGGGTTTCCAGAATGGATTCGAGCATGGCGCGGCTTCCTTCAAGTCGCGAAATCCGAACGCGGGCCATCCCGGCGCAACACGATCCACACCACGACCGGCGCACCCAGCAAGGCGGTCACCGCGTTCAGGGGTAGAACGGATCGGCTGCCGGGCACGCCGGCCACCAGATCGGCCAGCAGCGCCGCCAAACCGCCCATCAGCATCGTCGCCGGCACCAGAACCCGGTGATCCGAGGTGCGCAACAGCGCGCGGCACAGGTGAGGAATCGCCACGCCGAGAAAGGCGATGGGGCCGCAGAAGGCCGTGACCGCCCCGGCCAGCACCGAGGTGCCGGCGATGAGCCAGAACCGGACGCGCCGGACGTTGGCGCCCATGCTGCGGGCGTAGGCTTCGCCCAGCAGCAGGGCGTTGAGCGGCTTGGTCAACAGCCAGGCCAGCAGCAGACCGCCGCCGATCACCGGCGCCAGAATCGCCAACTGCCGCCCGGTGACGCCGCCGAAACTGCCGAAGGTCCAACTGATGTAGGCTTGAATCTGCTCCGGGACGCTGAAGTAGATCAAAATGCTGACCACCGCGCCGGTGGCGTACCCCAGCATCAGGCCAAGAATGAGCAGGGTCATGGCGTGGCGCAGCCAGCGGGCGGCGACAATGACCAGCCCAGTGACGAGGCTGGCGCCGGCGATGGCGGCCACGATCAGGCTCAGATCGCCCAGCAGCCCGACGTTGGATAGAAACCCGGTGGCGGCGCCGGTGGCGAGCACTACCAGCGCGACGCCCAGACTGGCCCCGGCGTTGATGCCCAGGATGTACGGATCGGCCAGCGGATTACGAAACAGCGTCTGCATTTGCAGGCCGCTGACCGCCAGTGCCGCCCCGGCCAGCACGGCGGTGAGCGCCTTGGGCAAGCGGAACTCCAGGACGATGTAGGCCCAACTGGCTTTGCTGGCTTCCCCGCCAGTCAGGACGGCGGCGACATCGCTCAGAGGAATGCGCACCGATCCCAGGGCCAGATTCAGCAAAAACGCGCCGACCAGCGCCAGCGCCAAACCGGCAAGAACGGCCAGGCGCCAGCCGTCGCCTCGCAACTTGACCCCCGTGCCCGCCAGCGGGAGAGCGGCATCCAGCGCGGCGCTCACGGCAACCACCGGTAATATTTGAGTTGATGCTCGGGCAAGCGGTCGGGATGCAGGATCTTGATCACGTCGGCCAGCACGATGTCGGGTTCGATGATTCCCAATTCCCAGTAATCGTTGGCTTTGTGCTCGTTCAGGCGGGCGTTGTGGTTGTACACCCGGCCGTCGCGAAACGCCTTGAACGCGCCGTAGCGTTCGTTGGCGGCGAGCAAATCCGCGCGCTTGAACCAGTCCAGATCGCTGGTAAACCAGACCTCGGCGTCGCCGGCCCGCTCGAAAACCGCCTCGAAGCTGAGCGGGATGCTGGCCCGATGGGCGTCGTCGGCCCAGATATAGCGACCGCCGGCATCGGCGACCAGCCGGGCGATGTAGCTGTCGCCACCGGGCACGTACCAGACATCGCGATGGAGAAAGCCACCGAAGACCGAGGGTTTTTGCGCGGCGGGCACGTCGCGGGCTTGAGCGGCAAGCGCTTCGTAGCGTTCCGCCATCGCGGCGAAACGGCGCTGGGCCAATCCGTCCCGGTTGAGAAAGGCGGCGGTGAATTTCAGCCACTCGCTGCGGCCCAGCAAGGTCGGCTCCACGTACTCGGAATTGATCGCCACGTTGACGCCGGCATTTCGCAACAAGGGATGCGTGTTGTATTGCGGCTGGTCGTGGCCCACGGCGGTGACCAAATCCGGGCGCAAATCGAGAATCCTTTCGAGGTTGACGCTGGGGCCGCGCCCGACTTCCGCCACCTTGCTGGCGGCGATCAAACGGCGCGCCGCCGGCGAATACACGTTCTCGTGGGAACTCACCGCGACCAGCCGATCCAGCGCCTCCAATAGCTCCAGATGGGGCAGATGGGTGGTGGACAGAATGGCGATGGAGCGGATGGGAATCTGAATCACCTGTGCATCGGCGAAACCTTCGGGCGTCGGTGCCCCGCACTGGACCAGCACGTAGCGGAAACTTTCTCTGGCGTCTGGCCAAGGCGCGGTCACCGTCACGATCTTGTAGTGCTTGAAATACTCCAGGGTAAAACCCTTGGCGTAAGTCAGCGTGGCTTTTTCCGGGAAGTAGTCGATGGCGGGATCGTAGCGTTCCAGACAATTTTGAGTCCGGTTGGCGGTCGGCGGCGCGGCGGGTTCCCCGGCGTAGGCGGCCCCCGCCAGAATCAGGACGCAGAGCAAGCCGAAAGCGATACGGCGAAGAACGGGTAAGGTCTGGCGATTCGGGGAGATGATCGGCAACGGGAGCGTCATGGCATCAACCTTGTTCCTGTAACTTGAAGGTAATCGGTACGTTCAGCGTGGCGTCCACCGGCTGGCCCGCCCGCTGGGCGGGACGAAACCGCCAGCGTTTGATGGTCGCCAGGGCGGCCTCGTCCAGAACGGCGTAGCCGCTGCTGCGTTCGATGCTGGCGGCGGCCACTGCGCCCGAGGACAACACCTGAATGCGGACGACGACCCGGCCCTCGTGCCCCAGACGACGGGCGAAAGGGGGATAGAGCGGTTTTGGCTGATAAGCGGGCATCGCCTGGCTGTCGCCGGCGGAGTTTCCACCTGGAGCGGTTCCTCGAAGGCCCGAACCGGTCGCAGCCTTAGCCGGTGCAGTACCGCTATTCGCGCCGGTCGCCACACCGGCTGGACCCGTCATCGACGCTTGAGCCGGCATGATCGGCGGCGTCGAATCCGCTTTCGGCAACCGAGCGGGCGGCGTGGATCGGGCGACCGGTTTTGACGGCGGTTGGGTCGCCAAGAGGGGCTTTAGCTTGGGTTGAGGTTCTACTTTGGGTTTCGGCTTCGGCGCCGTTTTAGGCTTGGGTTTGGGTTCCGGTTTTGGCTCCGGCTTGGAAGGCGCGAACTCGACGGCAGCGCTGGCGGGCAACGGCGGCGGGAGCGGTGGCGCGACCTCGGACGCTACGGCGGGCACGGCTGCGGGTGGAGTCTCGGACGCCGACGGAGTCCCGGACGCTCCGGGTGAGGCTGCCGCAGCGGTGGATGGCGCTGCGGCAGCCGGGAGCAGCGTCACGGTCACGGGCAACGGCTTCGGCGGCGCGGGCGGCGGCGGTACGGCAAACGCCAGTAATAAACCCGCGACACTCAGATGCGCGAGCGCCGACAAGCCGGCTACAGCAGTCTGCTGGCTGAAGGTAGGACGCATGATCGCCGCCGCTCTCAGGGTGTCCTGGATTCGGTGATAAACCCGATCCGGGTCAGGCCGTTGCGCTGCGCGGCGGCCATGACCTCGGCCAAGCGCTGATAGGGCGTGCTTTTGTCGGCGTGCAGATGCAACTCCGGCTTGGGTTCGCCGCGCGCCGCTTCCTGCAAGCGAAGTTCGAGATCGGCTTCGTTCAGGGTCGCGCCATTCCAAAACAGTTGCCCGCTGGCGTCGATGCCCAATTCCACCGGCGCGGGGTTCACCGCCGCCGATGGCGCATTGGCGTCCGTCTCGGGCAGATCGACGGCCAAGCTGTGGGTGATGAGCGGCAGGGTGATCATGAAAATCACCAGCAGCACCAGCATCACGTCGACCAGCGGCGTCGTGTTGATCTCGGCCACGGGTTGCGCGTGGCGGCCATGCTGGAAGCTTCCGAACGCCATCAGCCGTGCTCCGTGCAAGTCGCCAATGTCACCGCAGGTTCATCCGCCGGTGGAGGGGCTGGGTGCGGCGGTGGCTGCGCCCCAACGAGTAGGAAGGCGTGGAGATCGCAGGCAAACCCATCCAGTTCCAGCAGCCGGAGCCGATTGGCGCGGGTGAACAGGTTGTAGGCGATCACCGCCGGAATCGCCACCGCCAAGCCCGCGCCGGTCATGACTAGCGCCTCCCCCACCGGTCCGGCCACCTGGTCGAGGGTAGCCTGGCCGCTGCTTCCGAGGGCCAGCAGAGCGCGGTGGACGCTCCAGACCGTGCCGAACAGGCCGACGAAGGGCGCGGTGCTGCCGACCGAAGCCAGCACGGTCAATCCGTATTCCAGCGCGGCGCTTTCCGCATCGAGCGTCTGCCGCAGGGCGCGGGTCACGAGGCCATCCAGATCGCCGGGGTGGGACGACCGGGAACCGTGGCGAGCGATCCAAAGTCCGGCGTGCGCCAGGCGTCCCAGCGCATGATCGGGGTGCGCGTCGAGGGTTTGGGCCTGTTCGGGATGTTTCCAGAACCGTTCCAGAAAGCGCCGTTCAGCGTCCCGTTGCCGGCGCTTGTATCGGTATTTCAACAAGATCACCGACCAGGTCATGATCGACATGATCAGCAGGATGGCGGCGGTCGCCAGACCGATGGCGTCCGCTTGATCGAGATAAAGGGCTACAGTTTCCATTCCAGCCCCGCGACGGCGTAAAGGCCCGGTTGTTCGTAGCCGATTTCTTCGGTGGCTTCCTGGTCGAACAGGTTTTCGATCCGGCCATACAGCGTGAACTCTTTGTTGAGCTTGGCTCTGCCGGATAGGTCGACCCGGACGTAATCCGAGGTTTCCTTGTCGCCATTCCAGCGCAGGCGCGGGCCGGTGTAATAGAGGTTGGCGCCCAGCGTGTAGCGGTCTTGCGTGTAGGACAGGCCGAGATTGGCCGTGTTGTCGGCGATTTGCACCGTGCGGAAGCGTTCGCCGTTTTTCTCGCTCCAGGCATCGGTGTAGGTGTAGTTGGCGGTCAGGCTCCAATTCTCGTCGATCCAGTAATTGCCGACCAACTCCACGCCCTCGGTTTCCCCGGTGTCCCGATTGACGTAGGTCCCGCCAAACGTGCCGTCGGGGTTGACCTGACCGACGAAGGCGATCACGTTGTCCAGCTTGGTGTGCCAATAGGTCAGTTCGACGTTCAGCCGTTTGCCGAGGAACGCTTGGCGAAAACCGGCCTCGACGGTGCGGCCTTCTTCCGGCTGCACGTCCGGATTGCCGTATTTCGGATCGAACAATTCAAAAAAGCCGGGCGCGCGGAAGCTGGTGCCGTAATTGGCGAACAAGGTGGTGTCGGTATCCTTGAAGGTATACGCCGCACCCAGCTTGCCCGTGGTATTTTCTCCGTATTCCTCGTGGCGGTTGAACCGCACACCGGCGCGGACGACCAAGGCGTCGTCGAACCAGGTCAGCACGTCGTTGACGTACAGGGCGTTGTTGTTCACTTCGGCGTCGAGATCGCCGTACTTGCCCCACTTTTTGCCTTTCTGGTTATAGAACTCGTAGCCGAACAAGACGGTGTTGTTTCCTCCCGCCAGTTTCGAGTCCAGCAGCAGGTTGTAATCGAACTGGAGATTCTCGTTCTGGTTGTAATACGGCTTGCCATCGCCCGTATCGTAGACCGGCACCGGCTCGCCGCGCCGGTAGAAATTCGTATAGTCCAAGGTGAAATTATCGGTCGGCGCGGGCACGATACCCAGCAGACCGTCATCGGCGTCTTTGTTGGAGTTCTTTTTCCGGGTCCAGCCGAGCACCGCTTTCTGGCGCAAGCGATCGGTCAACTGGTGCTTGAAGTTGAGCGCGCCGAGGGTTTGCTGGGTCTGGTTGTACTGGTTGGGATCGGGCAATTGGAATGCCCACCACGGCGTCGCGGGCGAATCCTTGGCGTAGGATTCCCGCAGTTCGGCGAAATTGAACGTCGTGTCCATGTAGAGCAAGGTTCCTTCCACGGACAACCGATCACCCAACTGGTAGCCGAGTTTGATCTGGGGCGAAAAATTCCGGTAGGTTTCGTGATCGTGGACGCCGTCGCTGTCGGTGTAGGCGAGATTGAGCGAATAGCCGAAATCCCCCTGCGTGCCGCGCAACGAACCGTAGCCTTTTTTCCAGTCCAGCGAGCCGTATTCGGCCGCGAGTTCCGAATGTTGGCCGGCGAGCGGGCCTTTGGTGGTGATGGCGATGACGCCCGCCGTGCTGTCGGAACCGTAAATATCCGCTTGGGGACCGCGCAGAATTTCGATCTTCTCGATCAGCTTCGGGTCGATTTGCCCGAGGAAATTGCCGACGCCGGGCGAGAGTCCTTCGTTGATCTTGACCCCGTCCACCACGACCAGAAAATGGCCGCTGCCGAACCCCCGCAACTTCGGGTAATTGAACTGGCCGGGACCGCCCGCCTGCTTGAACTGGATGCCGGCGGTTTGCCGCAGGATCTCGGTGGTGTCCGTGTAATTTTTCTCTTTGATTTCCTCTTCGGTAATGACGGTTACCGACTGAGTGGAATATTGCGCGGGTGTTTCGATTTTCGTCGAGGTGACGATGACGTCGGTCAGCGTATCGGCGGAGCCCGAATCGAACGCGACCGCCAGCGGCGACGCCAGACACAGACCGGTCAGGCAAAAACTGGCACTGTTTCTCAGTAAGACACTGATTTTTAAATGTGTAAAGCGAAATTGCCCCGGACGATGGGGGATAAAACCGAGAGACATGGACAGACTCCGTTAGCACTTGTCGGCAACAAATGGAAACAGCGTCTGCCAGGCGCGAGGACAGAAACGGCGGCCCAAAAGGATGGCGAGCGCAGGCTGAGGCCAGCGCGACGGCAGGTTTTGGACGCTTGGGTGCACGAAAATTTCACCCTTCAACGGACTCTACGCCTAGCAACGCACGATGGCGTCACCCAAACGGTAGGCCGCACCCTCGAAACACCCCGTTCAAAGGTAGGTGACGCGGTGACGGCAGGTCTCCTGGCTCGCGAGTCGGGGCCTTTCGCTCGGCCTTCCCGGTCGTTCAATCCGACCAGTGGCGTGTGGTGAGCGTCGGCTCGTCGCGTACAGTTGCGGGGGCAGCCACGGCTTGCGCGCTTTCGCCTCTGGTCGAGAGAAAGCGCACCGTGTTCCCTTTTCATCCCACTCGGGGAACCGTCAGATCGAAATGCTACAGTGCAACAAACCCGATTTCAAGTCGGATCGCGCGATCCTTAACTTGGCGCGCATCCGAGGTTTTCAGAAACGTTTGCACCCAAACAGAATACAACAGAGACAGAAAAATATGCAACCATGTTGCATAAAAAGCTCTTGTAGCTTTATTCTGCATAAGCAGAAATAAAGATTTAGCAAGTTGCACTCGGACTCTGGTCTATATTTTTATGCAACTTAATTGCATTAAATCGGCGATCCTGCGGCGGTGTATCGCGTACCGCCGTTCGCCATTGTGTTGCTGAAGGGCGAGTTATGGCCCGATAACGCCGACCAAGGACTGATTCACCGCTCGCCCGCGCTGCTGGCTGACGAAGCGCCTCGGGTGTTGGTGGCGCTCGATGCCGTTTGAGAAGGTCACGAACTGCACGACAGCGCGGAACAACCCGGTTTGTGCCGCGCCCATTCCGGCCGTTTCCCAGCCAATGCGTCATGTTGCGGTTGCTCGTCGTAGGGATGGCGCATCACGCTCAACACGCTTTCGATCAGGGATGGATCGCCGCCCTCCGCCGCGTCGATGGCCTGCTGCGCGAGGTAGTTGCGCAACACGAACTTGGGATTGGCTTGGCGCATCCGCGCTTGTCGGATAGCCGGTTCGGCGGGATCGCGCCGAATCCGGGCGATATAGCGCCGCAGCCATGCCGCTATCCGCGCCGCGTGCCATGGCGCCAGCGCGTCGGCCGCGTAATAGGCGTCGCGCAGCGGCTCGATCAGCGCGGCGTCGCTCCATGAATCAACCGAGCTATCAGCCGGAACGTCGGCGAGTTTTCTGAAAAAAATCGTCCAGTCGGTCTCGACGAGACGGAGCAGTTCGAGCAGGTCGGCGAGCAATTTCTCGTCGTCGGCATCGTCGAGCGTCCCCAGACCGAGTTTTGCGGCCATCAGCTCTCGATAGGTCTGCTCGAAGGTGGTGCGATACACCGTCAAGCCTTGTTCGATGCCCTCGGCGGCTTCGAGAAGCGGTCGCAGCGCATGTCCGAATCGAGACAGGTTCCACAGCCCGATGCGTGGCTGGTTCGCGTAACAATAGCGTCGTCCACCGGCGTCGGTGGTGTTGGGCGTCCAGATCGGATCGTAAGGTTCGAGCCAGCCATAGGGACCATAATCGATGGTCAAGCCCAGAATGGACAGGTTGTCGGTGTTCATGACGCCGTGAACGAACCCCACCCGCATCCAGTGCGCGATCAGGATTGCGGTGCGCCGGCATACCTCCGCGAACCACGCCGCGTAACTTTTTTTGGATGAGGGCGGGCCGAGTTCGGGAAAATGCGTTGCCATGACGTAATCGGCCAATCGCCGCAGCGTCTCGACCTCGCTGCGGGACGCGAACAGCTCGAAATTCCCCAATCGGACGAAAGACGGGGCCACCCGGCACACAATCGCTCCCGGCTCGTCTTGCGGATGGCCGTCGTAGAACATGTCCCGCAGGACCGGTTCCCCCGTTGCCACCAGGCTAAGCGCCCGGGTGGTGGGGATGCCCAAGTGGTGCATGGCCTCGCTGCACAAAAATTCCCGCAGCGATGACCGCAAGACGGCGCGGCCATCGGCGTGGCGCGAGTAGGGAGTCGGCCCGGCCCCCTTGAGTTGCAGCTCCCAGCGCTGCCCGGTGCGGCTGACGACTTCCGCCAGCGAGATGGCCCGCCCGTCGCCCAACTGGCCGGCCCATTGCCCGAACTGATGTCCGCCGTAACAGGTGGCGAAGGGGCGCATTCCCGGCAACAGCCGGTTGCCCGCCAGCACCTCGACGGCGGCGCTGGTCGCGGTGGCGGGTCGCGAGATGCCCAGCAGGTTCCCCAGATCCTCGGACCACGCCAGCAGGCGCGGCGCGCGCACCGGCGTCGGCTCGACCACGGAGTAGCACGCATCGCGGACCTGGCGGGGTCGATTGACCGTGCAGGGATCGGCGGGTAGCGACCGGACAACGTGGTCATCGAAGGCCAGATCGCAGAGATCGACCGTGGGCGATGCAGAGGTCAGAATTTTGGCGATAGTGGGGTCGGTCATTCGCATTCCTGAATGGGGGCCAGCGGCGGTCACTGGCGATGGCGGCGGAATGCTCTTTTGGGCGCGATGCCGACCATTAAGTTTCTTCGCCGCTTTCACCACGCTCCCACACCGGAAACGGATCGGGCAGCGATCGCCACGCCTCCTCGTCCAGAACAGGGGCGGCGGCAGAACCGACCAGACAGGCATCGAGGCCACGATGGATGTCCATCTCCGCTATTTCCGCAGCGGCGCCGATGAAGACCAGTTCCTGCCGCCGGTCGCCATAGACCGAATCCCAGTCGCGGTCGAGACGCTGCCGCCACTCGGGATCATCCGGCCATTGGTCCCGCACCACGCTGGTCCACCAGAACCCGACCGCCTGATGTTGTGACAAGGCCCCGGCTTGACTCAATTCACCGGCCCATTCGGGCCGAGTCGCCAGCCAGAAAAAACCTTTCGCCCGGATCACGCCCGGCCAGGAAACGTTGAGGAAGTCATAAAACGTTTGCGGATGGAAAGGCTGTCGCGCCCGGTAAACGAAGCTGCAAATCCCGTACTGCTAGGTTTCCGGCCGATGCTCGGCGAATCCGTAAAGCTCCTGATACCACAGCGGATGGGACTGGGCTTTTGCGAAGTCGAAGCGACGGGTATCCAACACTTGATCCAGCGTCACCCGCGAAAACCGCGTTTCGATGAGATCGGCAACCGGGTTCAGTGCCTTGATAATTTTCCGTGCGGCGTCGAGTTCCGCCGGAGAAGCTGCATCAACCTTGTTGAGCAGGATGACATCGGCAAACTCGATCTGATCGACCAGCAGATCCACCAAAGTGCGTTGATCTTCCTCGCCCAGTGATTCACCACGATCACGCAGAAAATCAGAGGGGGGCGAATTCTTCAGCAAGCAATCCGTAGGGCGGGCACAGGACGTGCCCGACATAGCAATCCTGTTGGGTAACGCAGCGCTTTTGCTCGACCTGCGGTGTGGCTTCCACAAGAATCCTCGGAGAACCCTTATTCTCTTCCTGTAAATTTTCCTGTGATGGCGAGGGGTAGCAGCGTGGAGCTAGGGCGTCGACTCCATTCAAGCCATTGATCTTGTTAAGTGATGCTGGTTTAGCCTGCCCGCGCTGCCGTTCCGATCACAGGAAAATTTACAGGCGGCTTATTCTTAGACTTATTTACAGGACTTTCGCTGGAAACTTTGATCGTCATACCCGTGAAAACGGGTATCCAGCTTTTTCAACGGCTTACTGGATTCCCGCTTGCGCGGGAACGACGGAAAGCGAAAGTCCTGATTTATCATGGCTCATTTCGAAAAGCCCTTCGTTCGGGTTAGTCAATGCACTTTCAATCTCAAAAAAGTTGAGTAGTGTTTGAAATATTTTATCATGACTGTTTGCCTGCGCCGCATGTATTAGCAAGCTCGTCTCATCAACATCATTATGTTCACCTTGCCAAATTAACAAGGGCACATGCTTTTGCTCATAGGGTGCAAATGAATAAGGGGCACCATGCAGATACAATCCGTTCTCACCGAGTGACTCGCCATGATCACTGACATAGATCATCATGGTTTCAAATTTTTTCTGGTTAGCACGAAGTAAGTCAATTACTTTAAACAAGAACCAATCGGTATAGCGAATGGCATTGTCGTAGCTGTTGCGGATTTCATCCAGGGTGCATTCATTTAGCTTATGATTTTGACAGGCAGGTTTGAAGTACTCAAACTCAGGTGGGTAACGTTTATAGTAGGCGGGTCCGTGGTTGCCCATTTGATGCAGCACGATAAGAATGTCGCCACTTTTTGAATCAATATGCTCCTGCAATCCGGCCAGCATGCCGATATCGCGACATTCTTTATCGCAAACTGGATTAAGTTCAGAATTTCGAAAATTTTGATGGGCCACACGATCGGCGACGCCCTTGGAGCTTGAATTATTATCTCGCCACAACACAGACACTCCAGCACGATTAAGTATATCCAGTATATTCTCGTACTGACCAGATTTTTTCCGGTCAAATTCGGTTCTTCCATGATGGCTGAAAATACAGGGTACCGAGACTGCAGTAGATGTTCCACAAGACATTACATAGCGGTATACAATCAAATCAGAAAGTTGGGATAGAAAAGGATTAGTTTGGCGTGGATACCCGTATAAAGAAAAATGATCTGCACGGGCAGTTTCTCCAATAACAAGAATCATCAATTCGCGATGAAGATCATCTCTTTGGAGCTTGGCATCGCCAGCAATCACTCGTACTTGTGCGTGATGGCTTACACCATTTTCATCAGAAAAATACTTACCAATCGAGTACAGCGGATACACAGGATTGACGTAACAACGTATCGATTTATATTCCCGAAAAAAGCTGGTGTAATGAGCACTAAAAAGGACAACGACTAACGCAGCTACACTTAACGCGCCGGATGCTAATCCCAACCTGGCAAGTAGTTCCTGACCCCAGTTGCGATAACGAAATCGTGTATGCCACAGCAGAAAAATTGGTAGGATACCCAGCAAAAAGGTTCGAAAAAAAAGCTCAATGCTGAATAAATCGCGTACTTCATTTAAATCCGATTCGGAGATGTTATTGAGCATCGATCTGTCAATAACTGTTCCATAATGATCGGAGAAATAAGCGACTAGTGCGGCCATCATAAATAAAATGGTCAGCATAGGTTTAAGTGTAAAGTGATTGGAAAATAGCGTAATTATTAAAATAATTAAACAGCCTAGTAAAATTGGCAGTGAAGCCAGAAAAAGCAGATTATTTATTTCTGGTTTAAAAGCCGATAAAACTTCTGAAAAAAATCGCCAATTAGCAGAAATAACAAAAAATAAACTACTCATTAAAATAAAACGGTTTGGAGTATTAATCAAATTATAGCTCGGTCTAAAATTCATGGTATTTATTCTGATGACAATCTTGTTTGGTTCTTCGAGGGTTCTTTTGGAGCTAACCGGATTGGGAAGTGGTCATCTCGCTAACTCATTGATATTGAAAAATTAAACGCCAGATTTGACTGGCTGATCTTGGCCCAGATGCTCATATTCCACAAAAATCCTCGAAGAACCAAATTTTTCAGGTGCGGTTTGATCATGAAGAAATGACCGTGGTCTTTCCGCCCAAGATACGGACATCCCGAACCACCCCGGCGCTACGCGCCACCCCTCCTTCGCCAAGGAGGGGAAAAAAGAGGTCCGGTTATCATTGCGAAAGACAATATAAGCGCGCCTTTTTATCGCTCTACCTGGCCAGTGCCCGCCGCGCGCGCACGGCCTGAGCCAGTTGGTCGAGCAGGCGCACGGAATCCTCCCAGCCGATGCAGGGGTCGGTGATGCTTTGACCGTACACCAAGGCTTGATCGAGGCGCAGATCCTGCCGACCCTCGACCAGATGGGATTCCACCGCCACCCCCATGATCCGCGCGCCGCCCGCAGCGATTTGCTCGGCGACCGCCGCGCCCGAGACCAATTGCCGCTGGAACCCTCCGGGCGTGTTCCCGTGCGAGAGATCGATCATCAACCGTTCGGGCAAATTGGACCGGGCGAGTTCAGCGCAAGCCGCCTCCACGCTTGCCTGATCGTAGTTGGGCTGGCTCCCCCCGCGCAGGATGATGTGGCAGTCGGCATTGCCCAGGGTATCGACGATCGCCACCTGTCCGGATTTATGCACCGAGAGGAAATGATGGCGCTGGCGGGCGGCCAGAATCGCCGCGATGGCGATCCGCACGTTGCCGTCGGTGCCGTTCTTGAACCCGACCGGTGACGACAGCCCGGAAGCGAGTTCGCGATGCACCTGCGATTCGGTAGTCCGCGCCCCGATGGCGCCCCAGGAGACCAGATCGCCGATGTACTGGGGAGAGATCACATCGAGAAATTCGCAGCCGGCGGGAACGCCCAACTGATTGATGCGCACGAGCAGGTCGCGGGCGATGCGCAGCCCCTCGTTGATCCGGAAGCTGCCGTTCAGATAGGGATCGTTGATCAGGCCCTTCCATCCGACGGTGGTGCGCGGCTTCTCGAAATAGACGCGCATAACGATTTCGAGATCTTCGCCCAGCCGGTCGCGCTCCGCTTTCAGGCGCGACGCATAGTCCAGCGCGGAAGCCGGATCGTGAATGGAGCAAGGCCCGATGACCACCAGGAGCCGGTCGGAAATGCCGTGCACGATGGCGCGCACCTGGTTGCGGGTCTCCGAGATGAACGCTTCCGCCGGCGTGTTCTTGACCGGAAAGAACTGAATCAGGTGTACAGGCGGCGGCAACGGCACGATGTTCTCGATGCGCTGGTCATCGGTCGCCGAAGTGCGGTCGGTCAGCGGGGACGCCGCCTCGTCGTTAAGGAAATGGGTCATGATCTGAGCTCTTGGCAAGGAGAATCGGTGTTTCAAACGGGCATTAGGCTATCTTACGGCTTTAAAGTTTATTCCGTATCGCGCCGAATAATCCACGAGCCCGTTAGCCTCGCCTGACCGGATGCCGCTCCGTCTTCGGGAATCCACTCCGGCCGTTGAGCATAACGACTATCGGCTTGATTCCCCAACGCGGATCGGCTGGAAGCTTCGCTCGGCCTTCCCAGTCGTTCAAACGCACCCGTGGCGACATAAGCTTTCTATGCTTTCTGGAGGACCAATCGTCGCAACCTTTGAAGTGGGCATCAGTACATTTAGGGGGAAATTTTATGCAACTAAGTTGCGTAAAAAAACGTAGTGGTTTATTGTCTTTATGATCGAAAAGCAAGAATTCACACTTCAAATCAACCCGTCTGCAAATGCTTAGGTGTATAGCTAATGCAATTGAGTTGTATAAAATTGCTTGAAGTACAATCTGATGCGCTGTTTCCGAGTTGGAAGGATCATGCCGATGAACATCCTACCTCGCCGCCTTGATGCTGCCCTGCGTCGGATTGAAACTGGCGAATATGGCTACTGCAAGGAAACCGGCGAACCTATCGGGCTGCGGCGTCTGTTGGCCCGTCCGACGGCCACACTTTGCATTGAAACCCAGGAACAGCACGAGCGCCTGCAAAACCTGGTTGCCGATTAACCCCTGACAACCTTCTCCCACAAAATGGATACTGCCCCTATTCCTGACAGCTACCCTGCTTGGCGACACTGCATCACCGTCGAGTGCCGTATCCCCCTGACCCAAACCTTCATCGAACAGCGCCTGGCTATTTGGCAAAACCCAAGCCTTGAAGAGACTCAGCGCTTCCGGCGTTGTTATGGCGATGAGCATTGGCAGCGTGTGATCCACTGGTTCCAGCAGGCGCGGGCGGAATGGGCGCCATGATCACTCTTCCTTTAGCGGCTGATTCACTGGAACCTGCCCATGAGCGCTTGCTGGCGTCTGGTCAACGAGCGACGGCGGCGCGACTGACCATCCTGCAAGTGCTGCTGGATTCGTCACGCGCCCTCAGCCATCACGATGTCGAAGCCAGGATTGGCGAACGAGGCGAGCATTTTGATCGGGTGACCCTGTATCGCGTGCTGGAATGGCTGGTTGCGCAGGGCTTGGCGCATAAGGTTGCGGCGGAAGATCGCTCTTGGCGGTTCAGCGCGATGCTCGACGGAAACCATGAACATCCGCATTTTCATTGCCTGAGCTGTGGTGAGGTGTTGTGCCTGGACACGTTGCGACCCGCCTTTGTCCTGGGTTTGCCGTCGGGATATACCGTTCAACGGGCGGAAATCACCATTCAGGGTACTTGTCCAACGTGTTCCGCTTAGCGCTTTTTACGCCATGACACGCACGACGAGATGAGGAACCAAAACCCATGAAAAGCGCCAACCCCGATCAGCGCATTCCCGTCGCGCTGCTGACCGGATTTCTCGGTAGCGGCAAAACTACCGTCTTGAACCATCTTGTCCAGCAACCCGAACTCCAGGAAACACTGGTGCTGATCAACGAGTTCGGTGAAATTGGCCTTGATCACCTGCTGGTCGCACACAGCCGGGACCATGTAGTGGTCGAAATGTCCAGTGGTTGCCTGTGCTGCACGATTCGCGGGGACCTGGCGGATACCCTGCGCGATGCCTTGTGGCGATTCGCCCGGGGCAATAAAACCTGGTTCAACCGGGTGGTGATCGAGACCACCGGACTCGCCGACCCCGCGCCGATTCTGCACACGCTGATGATGGAGCCGGCGATCGCGCGGTGCTACCGCCTGGACGGTGTCATTACCACCGTCGATGCCGTCAACGGGATGGACACCCTGGATCGTCAGTTCGAGTCGGTGAAGCAGGTCGCAGTCGCCGACCGCCTGTTGCTGACCAAGACCGACCTGGTTGAGGCTGACGCAATGGCGCATCTGGAAAGGCGTTTGCGCGCCCTCAACCCCACCGCGTCCATCGCCGCCAGTCTGCACGGCAGGGTCGATCCCGCTATTCTGGATGCGGGGCTTTATGATCCGTCCACCAAAATCGTTGATGTCCAGCGCTGGCTCGGCGTAGAGGCGCTGGAAGATCTCGAACGCCACTCTCATCATGCACGCTCTCAGTGCGCCGCCGACCATGATCATGCCGGGCATCATCACGCCGACCCCACAGACACTCACCACGATGTCAACCGCCATGACGAGCGCATTCGCGCCGTCTGTCTGACGCTGGACAAACCCGTCACCCGACTGCTGTTTGACCTGTGGCTCGACATCCTGATGCAGATCAAGGGTCCCGATTTACTGCGAGTGAAAGGGATCGTCCAGATCGCTGATTTGGCAGGTCCACTGGTGATCCACGGCGTACAACATCTCTTTCACCCGCCGATTCCCCTCGCTGCCTGGCCGAGCGACGATCATCGCACCCGACTGGTGCTGATTACCCGCGACATTGATGAAGAATGGCTGCGTAACACATTGGCGCTATTTGACGTCGATAACCTTCAAGCAATGCAACCTTCCCCGTCAGCGGCTGAAACCCCAGGCGCTTAATCCCGTTGACTTCTATTGACCAGGACTCGCCATGATCCGTAAGAACCCTTCCGGTCGCCTGCCGGTGATTCACGAAATCGCCTACGTCGATCAAACCGCCATATTCTGCGGCAAGGTCATCATCCATGAGAAGGCCCTTATGCGGTGATCCGCGCCGAAGAGGCGAACGAGTTAGGCAAATAAAACGCGCAAAACTGAAGAGGAAGCAATAATGAAAACTCCACAAGATGTTCTTGAACAATGGATGCAAGCCGTAAATAACGGCGATGTTGAAAGCCTGCTTGATTTATACGATAGCCAAGCCGTGTTGATTCCAACATTTTCCAATAGGTTACTGAATGCACCAGATAAACTGCGGGAGTATTTTGAAAAGCTGGGTAGCCGTGAGGAGCTAAGCATCGCACTCCATGAGAAAACTTTGATTGTCCAAGAGCTAAAGAACCCAATATTTTCGCTGAGCGGTATTTACAACTGGCGTTTTATTGTTGATGGTGAATTGCTCAATTTCGAGGCTCGATTTAGTTATGTTATTGATCTCTCAAGGCCCAACCCAATCTTGCATCATCATTCTTCACAAATCCCACGCATGCTGTAAAGCCTAAATGATATTGGTCTCGGTACCCGACATTGAAAAACTCCGCTGCTGCCATAAGCGAGAGCGTACCAAGGCCAGCGCATCACTAAAGGTCGGTTGCTGTTTGGTATACCAAGCACTGATCCTGACCGGCACCCCGTGAAGGGGCTGCAACCGATCGGCTATCAGGGTGACCAATGAAAACAAGCCCATCAGCACCGGCGTGGTGCGTGCAATCGCTTTATCGGACCATTGACGCTGGGTCTCGACCCCGAGATGGGCGCGGACTTCCTCAAAGGTGACCTCCACCTGCCAACGTTGAACAAATCCGCTCAGGATCGCCTCCGGCGTTGCTAGCCAGCCAGTACACAGAAATGCTTGCAGCTTGCAGTCGCCAAGGGGATCGCGGACCAGCACCCAGCGAATGGGCGCCGGCGACTTGCCGCTGTGATATCACACGGCGTTATCTGTGGTGATTTCCACGATGCGCTGACCCTGGCTATACCAGCGTTCCAAGGTCAGTCGCGTCCAGCGCGTGGCCGGATCAGTGGCAACCTGGGCCAGCGTCGGCAACCGTTGGCCTTTCTTGCGGGGACCGCTGACGACCCACGCGCTCGGGAGCCGGTTCATAGAGCGCCGCATCAAGTCGCAATCGCGTGACGACGTGCAGCCCGTTCGGCAGCGCCGCTAAAAATTCTAGGTTCTTCGAGGGTTCTTGTGGAGCCAGCCGATTCAGGGACGGCTTTTGGCTTCAACTTATTGATCTTCAAAGAGTCAGAGCCTGCTTGACAGGCTGATCTTGGCCCAGAGGCCCACATTTCACAGAAACCCTCGAAGAGCCAAAATCTTTGTCCAGGCGCCAGAAACCTTATGCTGGCCGTACCACAACCGGGGAGCGTGCGCGAGTGGCTGGGCTTGCCAAGCGACCAGACGTTGAATAACTTGTTAAAAAAGCATGGTATTTTCGATTAATAGCATGGAGTTTGCTAAAAATACTTAATACGATCAACATCATCACTCTCGACTTGATCAATAGCGAGATGCAAGATTTCGTGAAACAACCAACGTGGGGAATAGCGCCTTGATCGCCCCGACCAAGGAAACCGACGCCCGCATCCTGATCGACGACCAGTTGCGCGCGGCGGGCTGGAATCCGGCGGACAAGTCGCAAGTACTGACCGAGGTCAAGACCTCGGGCTGCTGGCGCGGCGTGGCCGAGCCGGAATCGCAAAGTACCGTTCTCTCCACCCAGGACGGCGACGCCATTCCGACCGGACGGGCCGATTACGTCCTGCTGGATTCGCGCGGCCGGCCGCTGGCCGTCATCGAATCCAAGCGGCAGGCCATCCAGCCGTATGTCGCAAAACAGCAGGCGCTGCCTTACGCCAAACAGATCGGCGCCCCCTTCATCTTCTTGACCAACGGCGAACTGATCTACTTCTGGGATTACCGGAATGACGACGCGCGCATCGTCCAGTCGTTTTTCTCGCGCCGGGACTTGGAACGCCTAGTCAATATTCGCAGCGTCCACCAGCCGCTGGCCACGGTTCCCATTCCGGAAACCTATCTCCGTCAGGGCGAAACCCGATGGCTGCGCCCCTATCAAACCGAGGCCATGCAGGCCCTCGACCGCACGGTGGAACTCGGCAAGCGCCGCTTTCTCATCGAATTGCCCACCGGCTGCGGCAAAACCGACCTGATCGCGCTTTACCTCAAGCGCCTGATCGAAGCCGGCCACGCGGAACGGGTGCTGTTCCTGGTCGACCGCGATCAACTGGCCAAGCAGGCCATCGAAGCCATTCAGGATCTGTTGCCGGGACATTCGAGCTATTGGCTCAAGTCCGGCATGGTCCGCCAGGAACAGCAGATCACCGTTGGCCTGCTGCAAACCATGATCGGCCGCTACCCCGAGTTCACCAGCGGCTACTTCGACGTGGTGATCGCCGACGAATGTCACCGCTCGATTTACGGCGCCTGGCAGACGGCGCTCGTCTACTTCGATGCCCTGCACATCGGCCTCACCGCGACGCCGGCCCTGTATATCGAGCGCAATACGTTCCAGTTCTACCACTGTAAGGACGATACGCCCGACTACTCGTACTCCATCCAGCAGGCTTTTCAGGACGGGTTTCTCGCGCCCTACCGTTTCGCCACCGGCATCACCACGCTGGTGTCCGAGGGGGCCGACGTGGATGAGGAGCATTACGATCCGGCCGAATTCGAGCGCCAATGGACCAACGAGGCGAGCAATCGGCTGATGATGGCGGAGTTCGACCGCCTCGCCTGGGAAAATTACCGGGAACTGGCTCCCGGCCAGAAAACCGGTCCTGGCAAGGCGGTGATCTTCGCCATCACCAAACATCACGCCGCCCGATTGACCCAGTATTTGAACGAACTGCACCCCGAATATCAGGGACGCTACGCCGAGGTCATCACTTCGGATGTCGCCAACCCCGACGATCTGATCCGCCGTTTCAAGCGGGAAGAGTTGCCGATGATCGCGGTTAGCGTCGGGATGCTCGACACCGGCTTTGACTGTCGGGAAATTCTGCATCTGGTGATGTGTCGCCGCGTGCGCAGCCCGATTCTCTACCAGCAAATGCGGGGTCGCGGCACGCGCCCGGCGCCGCATATCGGTAAACGGAAGTTCGTCATTTACGATTTCTTCCGCAATCACGAGTATTTCAACGACTCGGACACCGACATTTTCGCGGGCGGCGGTAGGGGCTATGCGACCAAACCCCACCCGGATAAGCTCAAAACCGCCCGCAAGTTGATCGAACTGGGATTGGAAGATGAATGGCTCGATGCCATTCATTACATTGAAATCGGCCCTGACGGCGAGCGGGTGGACAAACACGATTACGTCACCGACTGGGAGCGGGCCATCCGCCAGCAGGCCGACCGCGACCCAATACTCGCCAAGGTCAAGGCCGGCGCGGCGCTGACGGAGGCGGAAGAAACCGAACTGGCGCGGCGCTTGAACCAGCCCGAACGTTATTTCAACGAAGACAACCTGCGTCGCGCCTATCGCAATCCGGGCGGCAATCTGGTGGACTTCATCCGCGCCGCCCTGGGAATGCTGAAACTCAAGAGCCGCGAAGAGCGCGTCGAGGACAATTTCCGCGCCTGGCTGGTGGCGAAAAACCTCGCCCCGGCGCAGGCGCAGTATCTGGCGCTGCTCAAGAATCGGGGTCTGGTCAAGGGTCGCGTCTCGCTGGACGATCTTTTTAACCCGCCGCTCTCCATTCTGAACGCGGCCAACATCGGCATCGAACTGTTTGGCGAGGAGGGACTCAAGGCCGTGATGGATGAAATCAACCAGACCGTGCTGGCGGCCTGATGGGGATCAAACTGTGCTGATCGATTACATCGAGATCGAGAATTTCAAACGCTTCAGCGAACGCCAGCACATCGCGTTCGCGCATCCTGCGGTCCTCATTGGCCCCAATAATTGCGGCAAGACGAGCACGATTCAGGCGCTTGCCTTATGGTCGCTGGCGGTCAAGACCTGGCTCGATCTGCGCAAAGACTCCAGCGCCAAGGACCGCACGTCTGCGCCGATTAACCGGCTGGCCATCACCTCGGCGCCTATTCCGCGCACCCGGTTGCTGTGGCATCAGGGGCGTGTGCGCATCGGTCACAAAGACATCACGATGTCGATAACCGTCGGCGTCCTGCACGATGGTGTCTCCAAGCCGCTGACTATGCAGTTCCGCAACAAGGGTGATGAGCTTATTTACTGCGATCCGGATGAGCAGTCCAGGCAGGATATGGCTCTGATCGAACACGCAGCCCGTATCAAGGTGGAACTGCTTTACCCAATGTCGGGCCTCGAAAGCGAAGAACCTATCCTGAAACCGGGGCGTATCGATGTACTGCTTGGTCAGGGTCGAACCGCTGAAGTGCTGCGCAATCTTTGCCTGATCGTGGTGCGCGACCATCCCGATGACTGGAGACGTATACAACAATGGATGAAACGGTTGTTTCTCATTGACCTCGCTCAGCCTCAGGAGACCGCGCGCGGCGCGGTGGAACTCACTTATCAGCAGAATGGCGCCAAAACGCCCTTCGATCTCAGCCAGGCGGGTCGTGGCTTGCAACAAGTGCTGCTGGTTCTGGCGTATCTGTATGCCCATCAAGGCAGCATCCTCCTTGTCGATGAACCAGATGCTCACCTCGAAATCCTGCGCCAGCGACAGATTTATGTGCTGTTGCGTGACATCGCCAGGGAATGCGGCTCGCAAATCATCATGGCGACCCATTCGGAAGTCATCCTCGACGAAGCGCTGGATACCCATCTGATCCTGCTGCTCGAAGGGCGAGCCGACGATCTGGCCCGCAAATCCGATATTAAGAACAGCCTCAAGCATTTCGGCGCCGAGCATTACATTCGGGCGCGGGAACGTGGGTACGTGATCTATGTCGAGGGCAGCACCGATATCGAGATGCTCCGGGCCTTGGCCGTGCGGCTCGACCATCCCGTCAGAAATATTTGGGACGAACGGATCAACTGCTTCTATGTGCAGGACAACTATCCGTTCGCAACGACTGAAAGCGAACTTGAGCGAGTCGAGGGTGGTTTTGGCATTACGCCACGCGATCACTTTAATGCGCTGCGCAACCTGATTCCCGGACTCAAGGGCCTGGCTATCCTCGATAACGATGGTAAAAACCGGCAGGACGTCGATAGCGGCGCGCTTACGATCACCTATTGGAAGCGCTACGAGACGGAAAATTACCTCATTACGCCGGATGTTCTACTTGCCTATGTTGAGGCAGAAATGCCGCCCCTTTTTGCAGGCGCTATCGGCGAAGTCCTCGACGAATTGATTCGAGAGTGTGTTTTCAGCGGTAACAGCAGGGATTTTCAAACCTGGAAAACGCTACCTTCTGACGCATGGCGTTTGCTATGGCAAGCCCAGACCCAACGCATCAAGCTTTCCGACTTCGCCGAAGAGTTTTTCCGCCGCCTGGCCCTGAACAACGGCCTTCCGATGCTGCTACGCAAGGGGGAACTGCATCGTCTGGTTCCTTACGTCAACCCCACGCTGATCGACGACGAGGTGCGGGCCAAGCTCGATGCCTTGCAACGGTGCTTCGAACACGCGATTCCCGACGAAACACCGACTGCAGGTTAACAGGACACCAACGTGAACCCACAACTGCGCCGCAAGCTCGATCACATCACCGACACCCTCTGGGCCGGTGGCGTGACCAATCCGGTGACCTATATCGAGCAGATTTCCTACCTCATCTTCCTGAAGCTGCTGGACGAGGAGGAATCCGACCGCGAGCTGCGCATCCGTCTGGGCGCGACGGGCGGTAACGCCAAACTGCTGTTCCCGGCGCAGACCGAGCGCTATCGCTGGAACAAATGGCGCTTCAAGAGCGGCAATGCGCTGCGTGATTTCATCCGCGATGAGGTGTTTCCCTACATGGCCTCGCTCGCCAGGGATGAGCCGGAGGTGGCCGAATATTTCCGCGATGCGGTGCTGGAGATCGTCGATCCCAACGTGCTCAAGCAGGTCATCGACGAACTCGACGGCTTTGAATTCCGCAAGCTCGGGCCGGACGTGAAGGGCGATATTTTTGAATACCTGCTGGTGCATCTGGGTTCTAGCGCGCTCAACGGCCAGTTTCGCACCCCGCGCCAGATTCGCGCCTTCATGGTCGAGATGGTCGATCCCGACCTCGGCGATGCCCTTTTTGATCCCGCCTGCGGCACGGCGGGTTTCCTGATCGATGCGGTGGATTTCCTGCTCGCCAAGTATTCCGATCACATCAGCGAATACCCGATTTACGGCGAGGACTGGCTGGACAAGAAGGGCAAGACGGTCGCCGAACTCAAGGCCGAGAACCCGCGCTTGCAGACCTATCGCAAGGGCGCGGGGGAAAAGATTCCGGAGTGGGCGTTGCTGGAAAGCGCGATTTACGGGACCGACGTGTCGCGCCAGATGGTGCGCATCAGCATGATGAATCTGGTGCTGCACGGCATCCGCCACGCCCGGCTCAAGCGCGCCAATTCGCTGTCCGACATGGGCGGGCTGTCCGAGGACGATCTGCGCCGCCGCTACCAGGTGATCCTGGCTAATCCGCCGTTTGCCGGTCAGTTGCCCAAGGATTCGATCCGCGCCGACCTGCCCACCCACAGCAAGAAAAGCGAGTTGCTGTTTTTGTCGTTGATGATGCTGCACCTCGCTCCCGGTGGGCGCTGCGCGGTAGTCGTACCCGAAGGGTTGCTGTTCGGCTCGACCGGCGCGCATGTGGATCTGCGCAAGAAGCTGATCAACGACTTTGATCTGCTGGCGGTGGTGAGCCTGCCGGCGGGTGTGTTCAAGCCTTACGCCGGGGTGAAAACTGCGGTGTTGGTGTTCCGTCGGCCCGCCTCCGAGAGCGCCGCCCGGCTGGATAAGGTCTGGTTCTACGAGGTGAGGAACGACGGCTACGACCCGGATAAGGTCTCTGGCGGTGGCCGGGTGGAGACCCCGGACAAGAGCGACATTCCCGACCTGCTCACCCAGTGGAAAATCTACAAGGCCGGTGGTTTCAAAAACCCGCCGGGGCTGGCCGCCAATACCCTGCTACCGCACGGCAGCGCGGAGCCGAGTTGCTGGTGGGCTACGAAAGAGAAGATCGGCGATGCCGACTACAACCTCGGCGCTGGACAGTGGAAGCCACGAGTCACGGAGAAGGTCAGCGATGATGATCCGCGTGAACTGGTGAAGGAAGTGCTGGCCGATTACCGGCAGGTGGTGGCGGGATTGGAAAAGCTGCTGGCGGAGTTGGCGGAATGAGGTGGTCTACTGTCCCCATCAGAAAAGTTGCTCCGCCGATACCCGCCAAGATCAAATTCGATTCTAATGAATCTATTTGGCATTTATCGCTCGACCAGATTGAAAGTGAAACCGGACTAATTACAGGCAAAAAATACGCTCCACTAAAGGAAGCAGGTAGTTCTACATTCTGTTTTGATACAACCAATGTTTTATACTCGAAACTCCGTCCTTACTTGAATAAAGTCATTATTCCCGATGAATCTGGGATTGCTACAACTGAACTGATTCCATTAAGGCCAAATACAAAAATAATCTATCCTAAATTTCTAACTTACTATTTCCGGTCAAAGAATTTTGTCAGTCAAGCTTCGCACCATGTTGCTGGAGCGAAGATGCCTCGTGTAGTTATGGATTGGTTTTGGGAACATGAAATTCCGCTTCCCTGTCCAATCGAACAACGCCGCATCGTTGAAATACTTGACGAAGCCGACCGACTGCGCCGACTGCGCCGCGAGGCCGACGCCAAAGCCGCCCGTATTCTGCCCGCGCTGTTTCTCAAGATGTTCGGTGATCCGGCGACGAATCCGAAGGAGTGGCCAATAGCCAATCTCGAAACAGTTTCCAAGATCATTTCCGGCGCTACAAAAGGAAGACAGCTTAACGGTGTAGAAACAGTAGAACTACCCTATATGCGTGTAGCAAACGTCAAGGATGGTTATTTAGATCTGTCCAGCATTAAAACTATAAAGGTTCGCATTGACGAAGTTGATAAATTCAGTCTTCGTAGCGGTGATTTATTGATGACGGAAGGTGGTGACCCAGACAAACTAGGCCGCGCCGCGATTTGGTCAGGGGAAATCGAGACATGCCTACATCAAAATCATATCTTCAAGGTGCGCGTTAAACGTGAAATCGTGCTGCCGGAATATCTGCGGGAACTTATCGGGAGTCCGTATGGAAAAGCCTATTTCCTTGGAGTAGCAAAGAAAACCACGGGGATCGCGACGATCAACCGAACGCAACTCGGACGTTTTCCCGTCCTAATCCCACCTATAAATTTACAAACCGATTTTGTTGCTAAATTTTCGCAGCTTCGATTGATCGAATCTCATCAGATCAATGTAGCCAAAGCGATTGAGTTTCTTTTTTCAGAGTTACTGCAACGCGCCTTCTCCGGCCAACTCACCGCCAAGTGGCGCGAAGCTCATATCAAGGAACTGCTGGCCGAAATGGAACAGCAGGCCCGGCTGCTGAACTTGCCGCTCCCGAAAGAACTGGAAACCACGCCATGACCCATCATCCACCCGCCCTCGCCGACCCACCCGTCGGCTACACTGATTGGCTGGCCGAACTGAAAACCCGCATTCACGTCGCCCAGCAGCGCGCGGCGCTGGCGGTGAACCGCGAACTGGTCTTGCTGTACTGGCAGATTGGACGCGATATTCTGGCGCGGCAGGCCGACCAAGGCTGGGGCGCGAAGGTCATCGACCGACTGGCGCACGATCTACGCACGGCCTTTCCAGAAATGAAAGGATTTTCCCCTCGTAACCTCAAATACATGCGCGCCTTTGCTGAAGCCTGGCAGGATGATGAATTTGTGCAAGCGGCGCTTGCACAATTACCTTGGTATCACCAGCTTGCCTTGTTGGACAAACTCAAGACCGAGAAGGAGCGCCGCTGGTATGCGGCCAAAGCCATCGAACACAACTGGTCGCGCAATGTGCTGGTGATGCAAATTGAAACCCGTCTGCGAGAACGTACTGGAGCGGCCGTTACCAATTTTACGGCGCAACTACCCAAGCCACACTCCGACCTGGCGCGCGAATCGCTGAAAGATCCCTACCGACTCGATTTTCTCGGTCTGGGTAAAGATGCCGAGGAACGGGCGATTGAAACGGCGCTGGTGCAGCATATCACCCAGTTCCTAATCGAACTCGGCGCGGGGTTCGCCTTCGTCGGACGACAAGTACATATCGAGGTTGGCGGCGATGATTTCTTTATCGACCTGCTCTTTTACCACCTCAAACTGCGCTGCTATGTCGTAGTGGAACTCAAGGCCAGCTCATTCAAGCCCGAACACACCGGGCAATTGAGCTTCTACCTCAGCGTCGTGGACGCTGAAATCAAGCATCCAGACGACAACCCAACCATCGGTTTGCTGCTGTGTAAAAGCCAGAACCGCGTGGTGGCCGAGTACGCTTTACGGGACATCAACAAACCCATCGGCGTGGCAGAATATCAGTTGATCAGTGCACTGCCCGCCGAGTTGCAAACTAGCCTGCCCAGCATCGAGCAGATCGAGCGGGAATTGGGCGACGCCAACGAGGAGTCCGGATGAACCGCAGCCTCAACGCCCTGCATATAGGCAATTTCAAAGCCTTTGCCGACATCCAGCGCATCCCGCTCAAGCCTATCACCCTGATCTTTGGCCCCAACAGCGCCGGTAAGTCCAGCTTCATCCACAGTCTGGCGCTGGCCCACGAGGCGCAGTTTGGCCGCGAGAAGCGCAGCCTCGCTCGCCTTGATGTCCATCACACGGATATAGGCGGCAGCAGCATTGATCTCGGCGGTTTTCGCCAGTATGTCCATCGCGGCCAAGCCAACCGCCGGGTCGAATGGGGCGCGGAATTGGCGGTCGCCAGCTTCGGCGGACGCCTCGCCCAACTGCTCGCGCCGGTAAACACGATCACGATGACGCTCTGCCTGGGCATCGAACTGGACGATCAGGAACCGCTCTGGGAAACGAGAGCGCTGAGAAGAGTGTTATCGGTACTTGCGCATCCTGCGGATATCTGACATTTCGCACACAAGCCGTACAGAATAATATCGTGCCGCCGAACGTAAAAATCTTGAGGAGCCAGCGCCTCCAACCCATGGACACAGCCCTGTAGATCAAATACCTGCTGGCACCGCTGACAGATGAAATGATGATGGTGGCCCCGGTCAGCCGGTTCGTAGCAGGGAGACGCGCCAGGAATCTCGACCTGCACAATCACCTCTTGCGCCATGAATGCCTTCAACGCACGGTAAACCGTCGCTAACCCAATCCCTGCACTGTCCTGACTGGCCTGCTCGCGAATGTCCTGCGGCGTCAGCGGCCGCCCCGCCTGCCGCAAGACATTCAGGATCACCTCACGTTGCCGCGTGGAGTAACTCATCATTTATCCCCTCTTGACTGAATTTGAGAATCAATTATCGTACTAAGAATTGAGAATCCAATCTCAAATCAACCGGTACGTCGCCTATGCCCATGAATACTTCGGATGCCCGCATTCCTGTCACGGTCCTCACCGGCTTTCTCGGCGCCGGGAAAACCACCCTGCTCAACCGCATTCTCACTGAAGAGCACGGCCAGCGCATCGCAGTCATCGAAAATGAGTTCGGCGAGATCGGCATCGATCATGCCCTGGTGATCAACGCCGAGGAAGAAATCTTCGAGATGAACAACGGTTGCCTGTGCTGCACGGTGCGTGGCGACTTGATCCGCATTCTCGGCAATTTGATGAAAAGGCGCGATAAATTTGATCGGATTGTGGTGGAAACCACCGGGTTGGCCAACCCCGGTCCGGTCGCGCAAACCTTCTTCATGGACGACGAGATCAAAGACAAGCTCCGGCTCGATGGCATTGTCACCGTAGTGGACTGTAAGCATGTCGCCGAGCACCTTGACCGTAACGACGAATGTCGGGCGCAAATCGCCTTTGCCGATACGTTGCTGCTGAACAAGACCGATCTGGTGGATGCCTCAGTGGTGGAGACGCTGGAAAACCGCCTGCGGGCAATGAATGGTCTGGCCAGAGTTCAACAAACGGCGATGGCCCAAGCGGATCTCCGGGACGTTCTCGATTTGGGCGGTTTCGATCTGCAACGGGCGCTGGACATCAACCCGGCTTTTCTGGAGCCAGAATACCCGTTTGAGTGGGGCGGCTGGTATGCCCTGCCTCCTGGGGAATTCACCCTGGTTCTGGAAGAAGGACCTGACCCGGCGATGCGCCTGGTCTTGCTGTCGGTGTCGGAACACGATGCGCTGGCGGTTAGCAAGGAAACCGCTGTTCAGTCGTTCTCGATGGCGGCTATCGAAGCGCAACCCGGCGATGTGCTGGAATCCAACGCCGGCTGCTACCAGTTGCGACTGGACCACCCCGGCTCCAAACGCTTCCCACTCCAGTTGCAGAGGACGGCGCACACCGCGCTGTTCACCGAGCATCATCCTGACGAATTTACCTTGCAATTGCTCGACCCGCAGGGACAGCCGGTACAACCGCTGTTCTCTCGGGCCTACAACCCAAGCCACACGCACGATGATGCCGTGTCTTCCGTAGGCATCATCGAGGAGCGACCGGTGAATATCCACAAACTGAACCTCTGGTTGAGCGAATTGCTGCGCAACCAGGGGGCAGATATTTACCGAATGAAAGGCGTATTGCATTTAGCCGACAACCTCAACCGCTTTGTCTTTCAGGGTGTGCATATGCTGTTTGACGGACAGGCAGACCGCCCCTGGCGTGACGATGAAGCCCGGCAAAGCCAAATGATTTTTATTGGCCGCAACCTGGATCGCGTCGATCTCACCGCCGGTTTCCGGGCTTGTCTGGATTGATGAGGCCACGGCATGAGCGTTAGCAGGCCAGCGGAAATCGTTCGCATCGGCTGGCGGCTCGAAACCGCCGACAGTGTGCAAGACCTGGCGTGGTCCCCCGATGGCCGCTGGCTGGCGGTCGCTGTGGTCAGTGGCCCGCTCACGGTGGTGGACGGCGCGACCGGCGACCTTCGCCAGGGCTGGCCGGGTCACGCCGGGGGAACCTTGAAAGTGGCCTGGTCACGCGATAGTCGCTGGCTCGCCAGTAGTGGACAGGACGGCTGCGCGCGGGTTTGGGATGTGGTCAGCGGTGAGGAACGCTTGCAACTGGCCGCAGGCAATGCCTGGGTCGGTGGCGTGAGTTTCTCACCGCACGCCGACCTGTTGATCACCGCGGCGGGCAAGGAGTTGCGCGCCTGGAGTCTTGATGGTCAGCAGCTCCACCGCACCCAACCGCACACCAGCACGATTACCGATCTGGCCTGGCATCCGCAATGGCCATTATTGGCTTCAACAGCCTTTGGTCAAGTCCATCTCTGGGACTGGCGCAATCCGGCAGCGCCCAACGAACAGATCCTGACCCATCCCTCCCCATTGTTGAACGTGCGCTGGGTGCCCAATGGCCGTTATCTGGCCTGTGGCGGTCACGATAACAGTCTGCATTGCTGGGCTTGGCCGGAGGTCAAGGATTTCCACATGAGCGGGTACGCCAGCAAAGTCACTGCACTGGCCTGGGACCACACTTCACGCTGGTTGGCTGCTGCGGATGGCGAGATGGTGACGCTCTGGGATTTCGGTAAAGGTCCGCCCATCGGGCATCTGCCCCATGATCTCGGCGGGATGCTGAATACCGTGCGCGACCTCGCCTTTCAGCCAGGGGGACGCCTCTTGGCGGTCGGCGATCGCTCCGGCGTGGTGGCGATCTGGCAGTGGAGCACCCGTCAGCCCCGGCAACTTTGGGCGGGCGCATTGCGCAGCGGTTTCGAGCGGCTGGCGTGGCATCCGCAGGGTCGGCTGCTGGCGGTGGGCGGCGAGGATGGCGCGGTCTCGGCATTCGAACTCAAGGGTTAAGATGGAACTCTCTTTCTTGCGACAACAACCTCCCTCCTTTTTCAGTCTTCTCGCCGCAGGAGCCGGGCAACGCCTGCTCACGGCAGGCATTTTAGTCGCCGGGCTGTGGCTGGCCGTCGCCTGGGCATTGCACTGACTGGTTATGAAGCCTGCTCTTCAACTCGATGATCTGACAATCTGCTACAACCGCCATCCAGCGGTGCATCATTTGTCGGGCGCATTTCACCGAGGTTCGCTCACTGCCATTGTCGGCCCTAATGGAGCCGGTAAAAGCACCTTGCTTAAAGCCATCATGGGTTTGCTGCCGGTAACGACTGGGCGGATCGATCATGCAGCTCTGGCGCCCTCAGAGATTGCTTACCTGCCCCAACAAGCCCAGATTGATCGCAGTTTTCCGATCACCGTGCTGGATGTGGTCATGCTCGGGCATTGGCAACGCATCAGCGTGTTGCGAGCCGTGACCACCCAATTAAGAGATCAGGCAGTTGCGGCGTTGGCGGCGGTAGAGTTGGTGGATTTTCAACGGCGGCCTATCCGCAGTCTGTCCGCCGGTCAGTTTCAGCGCGTCCTGTTCGCCCGGATGCTGCTGCAAGATGCCCGACTCATCCTGCTCGATGAGCCTTTTACCGCGATTGACGCCCGGACAACTGCGGATTTGCTGAACGTGGTGCGCACCTGGCATGACCAGCAACGCACGGTCATTGCCGTGCTGCATGACCTGGAGCAGGTTCGCGTCCATTTCCCGGAAACCCTCCTGATGGCTCGCTCCAGCATTGCCTGGGGCCAGACCGCACAGGTGTTAACGCCGGAGAATCTGCAACGCGCCCGCCAGATGGCCGAAGCCTGGGATGAGCAAGCACTGCTTTGCGGGGTGAATCCGTGAGCGGGTTGTTCGAAGGGTTGATCGCGCCCTTTCTGGAATTCAGCTTCATGCGCCGGGCGCTGGTCGCGTGTCTGGCGCTGGGTTTAGGCTGTGGTCCAGTTGGGGTGTTGCTGATGCTGCGGCGCATGAGTTTGATGGGCGACGCCCTGTCTCATGCCGTGCTGCCCGGCGCGGCCATTGGCTTTCTCATCGCCGGATTTTCCCTGGCAGCAATGAGCCTCGGCGGCTTCGCGGCGGGTTTAACCGTGGCATTGTTAGCCGGTTTGGTAACACGTTTCACCGGGCAACGGGAAGACGCCAGCTTCGCCGCTTTTTATCTGATGTCGCTGGCGCTCGGTGTGTTAATCGTTTCCACCCGGGGCAGCAGCGTCGACCTGTTGCACGTCCTGTTCGGAACCATTCTGGCGGTGGACGATGCCTCGTTGATCCTGGTCGCCAGTATCGCCAGCCTGACCTTGCTGACCTTGGCAGTGATCTACCGGCCCTTGATTGTGGAATGTTTCGATCCGGGTTTTTTGCAGTCGGTGCAGGCGTGGGGGACGGCTTATCACTTGGCGTTCCTCATTCTGGTGGTGCTCAACCTGGTCGCCGGTTTTCAAGCCCTCGGTACGCTGATGGCCGTGGGATTGATGATGTTGCCCGCTGCCGCCGCCCGCTTTTGGGCGCAGGAAGTGTGGAGCATGGCGGCGGTGGCTGCCGGGATCGCCGTCTTGTCCGGTTACATCGGGCTGCTGTTGTCCTACCACGCTAACCTGCCGTCCGGCCCCGCCATCATCCTGACCGCTGGCATGGCCTATCTACTCTCCATCGTCCTGGGTACTCAGGACGGCTTACTCGTTCGATTTTTACCCCGTCAGCATTTACAAGCCTGACTTTTCATAGGAGGCGTTCATGCGTTTTTCTTCCAAATACCTGATTTTGGCGCTCATGCTGGCCATGCCCACCGCCTGGGCGGAACCGTTGCGGGTGGTGGCTACTTTCAGCATTCTGGCTGATCTGGTGAAAAATGTCGGCGGCGCGGAGGTCGCCGTGACCACGCTGGTCGGCGCGGATGGCGACGCCCATGTTTATGAACCGACTCCGGCGGACGCCAAGGCGGTCGGGCAGGCGCAATTGGTGGTAGTCAATGGACTGCACTTTGAGGGGTGGATGGATCGCCTGCTCAAGTCATCGGCCTATTCAGGCGAAGTTGTGGTCGCCAGCCAAGGCGTCAAGCCCCGCCAAATGGCCGAGGAACCGGATGATCATGATGCTCACCAGGCAAAACCGGAACACGGTGAAAAACCGGCGGGTCATCATCACCATGATTCCGATATAGACCCCCATGCCTGGCAGGACTTGGGTAACGGTCAAATTTATGTCAACAACATCATCGCCGCACTTGTGAAGGTCGATCCAGCCCATGCCGAGGCTTACCAGCAGCGTGGCAAAGCCTATCTGGCGCAACTCAAGGAAGCCGACCAGTGGGTGCGTCAGCAATTGGCGACGGTTCCTCCAGCCCAGCGGCGCGTCATTACTTCGCACGACGCTTTTGGTTATTTCGGCGCGGCTTACGGGGTGAAATTTCTGGCGCCTGTAGGCTGGAATACGGAAAATGAGCCTTCCGCCAAGGATGTTGCGACCTTGATCCGTCAAATTAAACAGGCGGGAACACGGGCAATCTTCGTCGAAAATATGAGTGACCCGCGATTAGTCAAGCAGATTGCTGACGAGGCCGGCGGAGTCGTAGGCGGCGCGTTGTATTCAGATGCCCTGGCTCCCGCCGGTCAACCCGGCGATAGCTACCTGGGCATGTTCCGCTACAATGTGCCAGCGCTCACGGCGGCGATGCTGAAAAATTAACGCGGCTTGCCCGGAATCGCTCAATGAAAACCCTAACCTCGGTCAGTCTGGCTACCACGCTCACCCTTGGCTTCATGAGTCACTCCCTGTTGGCTACCCCACCTCACGTTCATGGCGCGGGGGCGCTGCAATTGGTTTTGGAAGGCGGCAACCTGAGTATTGAACTGCGCCTGCCGGCCATGGATGTCGTGGGCTTCGAACACGCCCCAAGAGAAGCGAAGCACCAGGAGGCGGTCAAAAAAGCGGTAGCGCTGCTGAAGGATTCGCGCAAGGCGTTTGAACTGCCCGCCGCTGCCCAATGCGCCGTCGCGCCCGGCAAAGTCGAAAGCGCATTGCTGGAAACCCGGCAGGATCATGATCATGGTCACGACAAACCGGACCACGATCACCATGAGCATTCCGACGAGGAAGCGCACGCCGATTTCGAGGTTGCTTACCGCTTCGACTGTCGCCGTCCTGAATCGCTGAAATCAATCAAAGTGACCCTGTTTCAATACCTGCCGCGCATGGAAAAGCTGGAGGTACAAAGCGTGACGCCGACCGGGCAAAAGAGTCAGCAACTCGTACCGGGACAGGACACGATTCAACTTGACTGATGCGCCTTTAACCGGATCGCCGGTATCCCCGGCGGTCAAGATCACTCAATTACGTTTTCGCTGGCAGACTGATCAACCTTGGGTGCTGGACATTCCTTCCTTCACTCTGGCCGCCGGCGAACGGCTGTTTCTGGCCGGGCCGAGCGGTTCCGGCAAAAGCACGCTGTTGTCATTGATCGCCGGCATCAGTGGGCCGGTTGAGGGACAAGTGGCCGTACTCGGAACGGAGTTAACGGCCTTATCCGGCCCGGCCCGCGACCACTTCCGCGCCGATCATCTGGGCGTGATCTTTCAGATGTTCAACCTGCTGCCCTATCTCACCGTGCTGGAGAACGTGATCCTGCCCTGCCGGTTTTCGGTTCACCGTCGATCCCGCGCGATAGCCATTGCCGGGTCGGTACCCGCCGAAGCGCGCCGGCTGCTGGCGCATCTGGGTCTGGATGAACCCGGCCTGGAACACCGCGCCGCTGCCAAGATCTCCGTCGGACAACAACAGCGAGTCGCCGCCGCCCGCGCTTTGATCGGGCGACCGGCGCTAATTCTCGCCGATGAACCCACTTCGGCGCTGGATGCGGACCGGCAGCGGGACTTCATCGAGTTGCTACTCCAGGAATGCGCCAGCGTCGGCGCGGCGCTGCTGTTCGTCAGCCACGACCGGGCGCTGGAGAGACATTTTGATCGGGTAGTAGAATGGCCTGCCTCAACATTGCACGGCCTGGGGCGCGAAACGTGACCCTTTTCCCACTGGCCGCCAAGAGTCTGTGGAACCGACGTCTCACCAGCGCTTTGGTGGTGATTTCCATTGCGCTGAGCGTGGCGCTGTTGCTGGGCGTGGAACGGTTGCGCACCCAGGCGCGCAGTAGTTTCGCCAACACCCTGTCAGGAACTGATCTGATCATCGGCGCCCGGAGCAGTCCCATCAACCTGTTGCTGTACAGCGTGTTTCGGATCGGCGATCCCACCAATAATGTGCGCTGGGCCAGCTATCAGGCCATCGCCGCCCATCCGCAAATCGCCTGGACCGTGCCACTATCGCTCGGTGATTCGCATCGGGGCTTCCGGGTGCTGGGGACGACCGGGGACTATTTTCAATATTATCGCTACGGTCGCGGCCAACGCTTGCAGTGGATGGAAGGTCGTGAATTCGCAGAGGTGTTCGATGCAGTCCTCGGCGCTGAAGTGGCCGAGCGACTGGGTTACCGGTTGGGGCAGTCCATTGTTATCGCCCATGGCGCGGGCGAAGTCAGTTTTACCCTGCACGACGACAAACCGTTTCGCGTGGTTGGCATCCTGGCGCGCACCGGAACCCCCGTCGATCAAACCGTGCATGTGAGCTTGGCGGGCATTGAGGCGATCCATGCCGATTGGCAAGGCGGCGCGCCGATTCCAGGACAGCGGCTGTCCGCCGAGCAGGTGCGCCAGCTTAACCTGACGCCCAAAACCATTACGGCTGTTCTGGTCGGCCTGAAATCCAAAACGGCCATTTTCCGGCTACAGCGCGAGATCAATGAGTTTGCCGACGAGCCACTGCTGGCGATTTTGCCGGGACTCACCTTGCAACAGCTTTGGGACGTGCTGGGAGTAGCGGAAAATGCGCTACTCGTGGTGTCGGGACTGGTGGTGCTGGTCGGCTTGACGGTCATGCTCACCGCCTTGCTGACCGGACTCAACGAGCGTCGGCGGGAAATGGCGATTCTGCGCGCTGTGGGCGCGCGACCGGGCCAAATCTTCATGCTCATGTTGGGTGAATCACTGGCGCTGACCCTGTGTGGCGCAGCGCTCGGGGTACTACTGCTACAAGGAGGATTGCTACTGGCCGGGTCGGCGCTCGAAACCCGGTTAGGGTTAGCTATCGCGGATTGGCCGCCGTCGAGCCACGAATGGGTCCTCCTCGCGGCAGTGCTGGTCTGCGGATTATTGGCGGGACTCTTTCCCGCCTGGCGCGCTTATCGCTATTCCCTCGCTGACGGGATGACCCTCCGGATCTGAGCCATGCTTCACACTATTTTCCTGACTATTCTATTGATGCTGGTGCTAACGGGCTGTGATCCCTCCTCCCAGACAGCCCCATCGTCGGCTGCGGAAAACACGGCGCGCACGCTTGACTGGGATGAGTTGATGCCAGCGGATTTCCAGCCCGGAGCGCTGTTCGAGGGCGTCGATCTGGCCAGCCTCGCTGACGACGATCCTAAGGCTCTGGATCTCATGGCCCAATTGCGGAAGCTTTGGGACGAGGCTCCAGTTGTAGCAACGCTGGACGGGGCGCAAATTCGTCTGCCTGGCTTCGCCATTCCGCTGGAAGCCGCTGGGGAATCCGTCAACCAGTTTCTCCTGGTGCCGTACTATGGCGCGTGCATCCACGTCCCGCCGCCACCGCTCAATCAGACGGTGCTGGTCAACGCACCCACCGGCGCATCGATTCGGCAGGCGTTTGACCCGGTGTGGGTCACGGGCCAATTGGCGGTCCAGCGAGCGGATACTGAACTCGCTAAGGCCGGCTACACCCTGACCGCTACTGCGGTTAGCCCCTACGACGGAAACCCTGGCGAATGAGCACGGTCATACCTCAACCGGCTATCGCCACTGCGCGGTCCCATCCAATCCCAGCCCCTTCATCAACAGTGCGCCCAGACTCGCTTCCGTTCCATCCAACAGTCGCTCCATCCAACCGGTGCGTTTGGTGTAGTCCAACATCGTTTTCTCGCCAATCACCTCTTCGGCGACAGAGCGGGTGCTGCCCAGCGCATCCACCAGCCCGAGTGCTACGCCCTGCTCGCCCGTCCACATCAGCCCGCTGAATACCTCAGAACTCTCTTTCAGTCGTTCTCCCCGGCCCTGCTTAACCGCCGTCATAAACTGCTGATGAATCGCATCCAACATGCCTTGCAGGTGCTGCACTTCCGCTGGATTCACCGGCTTAAACGGATCGAGAAAATCCTTATTGCTGCCCGCCGTATACGCCCGCCGCTCCACCCCCAGCTTGGCAATAGCCTCGGTGAAGCCGAAACTGTCCATTCGCACGCCAATGGAGCCGACAATACTAGCCTTGTTGGCGTAAATATTTTGCGCTGCGGCAGCGATGTAGTAGCCACCTGAGGCGCAAACATCGCCGGTCACCGCATGAATCGGGGTTTTCGGATATTGCTGGCGCAGTTTCTGAATCTCGTCGTAAATCTCCCCGGACTGCACTGGACTGCCGCCGGGACTGTTAATTTCCAGCACCACACCGACCGTCTTCTCATCCTTGAAGGCTTTGCGCAAGGCTTCGATCACGTTCTTGGCGCTGGCCGCAGTGCTGTTGGAAATCAGTCCTTCCACGCGCACCAGCGCTGTATGCCGTTTGGCGCTGGCCGCCGCCGTACCGAGGTTGTCCGGCCAAGCCAGCGCCAGCAACACCACCAGATAGGCCAGGAACAGGAATTTGAAAAAAATCCCCCAACGCCGCGCCCGCCGCTGCTCGGTTACGGCAGCGAGCGCCAGTTTAGTGAGGGTCTCCCGCGCCCAGCGATCATCATTGGACGGATAAGTATTCGAATTCGGGTCACTCATAAGAGCCTCTCGCGGTCGTTGCTTAAAAACGCCCTCGCCCCCGGCTGGGGGAAGAAGGCCAGGGTGAGGAGGAATTTCGGTACGGCTTCGCCGAACTCAGTTGATCCAGAACAACTTTGAGTTCGGCATCCAACGGCGCACTGACCGCAATCTCCCGCCCGCCCAGCGGTAGACTCAGGCTGTGCGCATGGAGGAACAGTCGGCGTAACCCGTACTGGTCCACCATCAACTGGTTAAAGGCGACATCGCCATATTTCTCGTCGCCGGCCAGCGGATGACCGACATGGGCGGCATGAACACGAATCTGGTGCGTGCGACCGGTGGCGATGCGGGCTTCCAGCAGCGAAGCCGGTTGATGCAGGCTGACCGGGCGAAATCCCGTTAACGCCGGCTTACCATCCTCCAGCACTTCGACCATCCGCTCACCTCCGCGCAACACATTACGGCGCAACGGCTGATTCACTTCGCGTGGGCCATGATTCCAATAGCCGCGCACCAGCGCCAGATAACGCTTCTCGACCTGTCCGGCCCGGAACGCCTCCTGAATCTGCCGCAATGCGCTGGGGGTTCGCGCCAGGGCCAAACAACCACTGGTCTCGCGATCCAGTCGATGCGCCAATTCCAGAAACGGCTCTTCCGGCCGCAACGCCCGCAAGGCTTCAATGACTCCATAATGGAGACCGCTGCCTTTATGCACGGCCAAACCCACAGGCTTGTTCAGCACCAGGATTTCCCGATCCTCGTACAACACCGCCTCTCGCAACCGCTCCGCCAACCCCGGCGACGGTTGGAAGGGCTGCTCCTCCCGCTTGCCCAACCGTATCGGAGGAATGCGCACCCTATCGCCGGCCTGCAAACGTTGGCTGGGTTGTGTCCGTCCGCCATTCAACCGCACCTGACCGGTACGCACCATACGATAAATGAAGCTCTTGGGCGCGCCCTTCAGTTCGCGCAACAGAAAATTGTCGAGACGCTGGTGGGCGTATTCCGGGGTAATCTCCAGGTGACGCACCTCGGCGGAAGCGGCAGGCATTATTTGAAGCATAGTCATGGGACTGTTATAGTGATCAGTGTTGTCGCCAATTGGCTCGAATAGCCGGCGAAACTGGAACAATACACGAATATCGGTTTTCACACCTGCGCGCCATTTTGCCCGGCGAGCAGGGGTTTTCAAAGGGTTTTTCCGCCGCTCGACCCCTTTCGACCAGAGCGGCTCTTGACCGCGCTCCCAGCCGACGGGCTGACGACCTTTGGCGTATTGGGGACGGCCCGTGTTTTGGATCTCCATCCTCCGGGTTGCATCCTGCCCCAACGACGCCTCGGCGACAACTGCGTTACCCCCGGTGATGGTTGAGCGCAAGGAATTTCCATTCATGAAACGCATGCTGATTAACGCAACTCAGCAGGAAGAATTGCGGGTAGCGCTGGTCGATGGCCAAAAACTGTTTGACCTCGACATCGAAACGCCCTCACGGGAACAAAAGAAATCCAACATCTATAAAGGCCGCATCACCCGCATTGAGCCGGGTCTGGAAGCGGCCTTCGTCGAATACGGCGCGGAACGACATGGCTTCCTGCCCTTCAAGGAAATCAACCGCAGTTACTTCGACGCCCACGCGGCGGAAGGTGGTCGGCCCAGTATTCGCGAAGCAATCCGGGAAGGTCAGGAAATCGTCATCCAGGTGGAAAAAGAGGAACGCGGCAACAAAGGCGCAGCGCTGACCACTTTTATCAGCCTGGCGGGCCGCTACCTGGTGCTGATGCCTAATAACCCACGGGCCGGCGGGGTGTCGCGGCGCATCGAAGGCGATGATCGCCAGGAAATCCGCGAGATCATGAGCAGCCTCAACATTCCCGAGGGCATGGGGCTGATCGTGCGCACCGCCGGCGTGGGCCGCTCGCAGGAAGAATTGCAATGGGATTTGGACTACCTGCTGAACTTGTGGCGGGCCATTGAGACCGCCTCTTCGCAAAAGAAAGCGCCTCTCCTGATTTACCAGGAAAGCAACATCATCATCCGCGCCCTGCGCGACTACCTGCGCGCCGACATCGGCGAAATCGTCATCGACCACCCAGCGGTCTACCGGCAAGCCCAGGATTTTGTGCAGCAGGTCATGCCGCATAATCTGGGCAAGCTGAAGCTGTATCAAGACAATATCCCGCTTTTCACCCGCTTTCAGATCGAATCGCAGATCGAAACCGCCTACCAGCGCGAAGTCAGCCTGCCTTCCGGCGGCGCTATCGTCATCGACTACACCGAGGCCCTGGTGTCCATCGACATCAACTCGGCGCGCTCCACCAAGGGCAGCGACATTGAGGAAACGGCGCTCACCACCAATCTGGAAGCAGCCGATGAAATCGCCCGGCAAATGCGGTTACGCGACCTGGGCGGGCTGATCGTCATTGACTTCATCGATATGGGCGTCGCCCGCAATCAGCGCGAGGTTGAAAACCGGCTGCGTGATGCTTTGAAAGTCGACCGCGCCCGGGTGCAGGTGGGGCGCATTTCCCGGTTTGGATTGCTGGAAATGTCCCGGCAACGGCTGCGTCCTTCGCTGGATGAAGCCAGCCATGTGATCTGCCCGCGTTGCAACGGTCAGGGCACCATCCGTAATGTCGAATCACTGGCATTGAGCGTCCTGCGCCTGATCCAGGAAGAAGCGATGAAGGATAAGACCGGACGAGTGGTCGTCCAACTGCCAGTGAAGGTCGCCACGTTCCTGCTGAATGAAAAGCGCGACATGATTCGCGCTATTGAGCAGCGTCTGCGGGTTGGCGTTCTGCTGATTCCCAACGAATCGCTGGATACCCCACACTTCAAGCTGAGCCGGCTGCGGGTCGAAGAACTGTCAGAAACCCAACGGCTGTCCTATAACCTGGCCGAGGATTACGAGGAACAGTACACGCCGCCGGTCAGCGCGGCGATCCGCGATATGGGCGAGGAACCGGTTGTCAAGGGCGTCACGCCGGCAACCCCGGTTCCGCCTCCACCATCAGCGCCCACCGTCAAGCCCGAGGCGAATCCCAGCTTCTTCAGTTGGCTCTGGGGCAATCTGTTCGGACAGCCTCCGCAAGCCGAATCCCCTAAGGATGAGCAGCGTCCAGCCCGCCCCAACGCGCGTCCAGCAAAACCTGAACGGCAACAGCGTCGTGAAAGACCGGGACGGCGGCCTGAGGTGGAACCGGCGACGGAAGCCCCCGCCTACAAACCAGCGGCGGCGCCCATTGTTCCCGAACCGACACCCACGCCAATTCCAGCCTCAGAGGCGATGCACCCTGAGTTGAAAACGGTGGTCGAACCGGCTGCCGCCCTCCTTGAGGATTCTGCGGAAGAGACCATCGCCACGACTGAAAGCGAGGAGGACACTTCCAACAACCGCAACCGGCGAGGGCGGCGGGGTGGGCGGCGGCGGCGGCGGGGCGATGCGCCTGCCGAGGCGGCAGCGGTGGCCGGCGATGCTGAAGTCATCCGGGAACCAGATGCAGACAGCGAAGTGCATCACCCTGCTGAATTGGCTACGCCCACCATATCGGCTGTCCCTCCAGTAGCGCCGCCCACCCCGACGACGTCAACGTTCGCAACGCCGCAACGCCGCATTCGCAGTGGCCGCCCGCGCCTACCCCGAGAAATTCTTGCTGCGGCGGCTGCTCAATCGGCAACCCAGGCCCAGGGAGCGGACACCGCCATGGAACTGTCCGGCGAATTGCCGACGCCACCCCTTCAGCGTTTGGAATACCCAGTGGTTGAGGATGACACGGAAGCAGCATCCCCTCCGGCGGTGGCTGCTCCGATCCAGATTACGGAACTAACTGAAGCAACAACCGCTGCATGGCGTGAATCGCTGACGCCGCCCACCGAGACATTCGAATCGGTCGAACTGCCCCTTCCCGAAGTAGAAACCACGATCCACGCTATCGATGCCGAAGCGGTTATAGAATCACCGTTGACGAGCGAAATACCGATTGCGCCAGAAGCGGCAGTCATTGAATCAGCCACTAAGGAAACTGCCCTTGAGGAGGCCCCTGCGGAGAATATTCCGACCCGTCATGAGGCTCCTGTTGCTGCCGAACTCCTGTCCGAACCGTTGGAACCGGCTGAACCGGCTGAACCGGCTGTTGCATCGTCGGATGCTGACGCCGAACATCCGCTAGATCCGCGATAGGAATTCTCACTCCCCAACCTCTCTCCCACAAGGAGAGAGGGTCAACGGTCACAACCGATGTTGCTCGCGGATATGCAACAGCAAACCTTGGGCGGCTTCCTCAATCAGATCCATCACCCGATCAAAACCGCTCGGTCCGCCATAATACGGGTCCGGCACTTCCCGCTCCGGCAAGTGCGGCGCGAAATCCAGGAAGAGCCGAACGCGATTTCGCAACGCTGAATCCTGGCACAATTCCATTAAATTCTCGAAATTGTCTCGGTCCATGGCCAGCAGGTAGTCGAATTCGGCAAAATCCGTTTCTGTGACCCGCCGGGCGCGCAGATGGCGTAAATCCACCCCTCGGCGCAGGGCCGTCGCCTGGCTGCGAGTATCCGGTGGAGCGCCGATTTGGAAAGAATGAGTGCCGGCTGAATCGACATGAATTTTTTCAGATAAACCTGCCCCTTCCAGCATTCGCCGGAAGACCCCCTCCGCCACCGGAGACCGGCAAATGTTGCCCATACAAACGAACAAGACGCTGACTTCAGCCTCCATTCGGGTCTTTTTTATGTTTCTTTTCAGAAATCTGGAGAACACCGCTTGCCTCCGGTCAGGGTTAGGGAACAAAAAAGGGTCAAATCGCGTCGCCCATCATTTTGAAGCCGTCAACCATCGTACAATCGAAGCCTCTATGGATCATCGCCATGACTGCTGAATCTTCGCAAATCCTGACTGAACCGAGCTACCAGCAACTACTGGAAATTTTACGCAGCATGGATTCCATCGCTGTCGCCTGCTCCGGTGGGCTGGACAGCAGCCTACTATTGACCATGGCGCACCAGGTGCTGGGCGAACGGGTTCTGGCATTAACGGCGCTGACGCCTTACATGGTGTCCCAGGAAATCGACGAAGCCAAAAATTTGACCACGCGGTTGGGCATCCGTCATCAGATTCTCATCTTACCGATACCGACCGATATCACCTACAACCCGCCGGATCGCTGCTACCGTTGCAAGCGGACGCTGTTTGCTGAATTGAGGGCAGTCGCTATCGCGGAGGGCTTGACCTGGCTGGCGGACGGCACGAACCGGGATGACCTGAGCGATTACCGACCGGGGCTGCGCGCCTTGAGGGAATTAGCGATACGCAGCCCACTACTGGAAGCAGGGTTAGGCAAGTCGGATATTCGCCGCTATGCCCGTGCGTTGGGACTGCCGCAATGGAACAGGTCCGCTTCCGCCTGTTTGTTAACCCGTTTGCCGCACGATACCCCGGTTCAAACCGAACTGTTGCGTCGGGTCGAGGCAGCGGAGCGGGTGCTGCTGGACTTGGGATTTGGCGCCGTGCGGGTGCGTTGCCATGGCGATCTGGCGCGGATTGAAGTAGATCGTGCTGAACAAGCCCGCTTGCTGGAAGACGCCGTAGCGGCGCAAGTGGGAGAAGCGCTGACCGGGTGTGGGTTCCGCTATGTGACCCTGGATTTGCAAGGCTATCGGATGGGCAATTTCAATGTCGTCGCGGAGTAGCCGACGGTGAATGAAGCGACCTTGCGCACACTGCTCGAACAGGTTCAATCCGGCCATCTGGCAGTGCAAGGCGCCATCGACCGGCTACGCGATTGGCCCAGCCGTGATTTAGGCGAAACGGTGCTGGACACCCACCGGGAATTGCGACGCGGTCATCCCGAAGTGATCTATTGCGCCGGCAAGACGGTAACCCAAGTGCAAACCATTTTCGCTGCGTTGGTGGAAGGCGCCAGCAACATTCTGGCGACCCGCGCCACGCCAGAAATGGCCGAGGCCGTGATAGCGCTGCATCCCACTGCCCGCTATAACTTATTGGGGCGCACTCTTGCTATCCAGCGCCAGGCCCAACCACTGACGCCCACAGCCATCGCCATTGTGACCGCTGGCACATCCGATCAACCGGTCGCGGAAGAAGCCGCCGAGACAGCGCTACTTTTCGGCAACCGGGTGGAGCGGATTAACGATGTCGGAGTGGCTGGGTTGCACCGTTTGCTGGCGCGCCTGGAGACGATCCGCCAGGCGCGGGTGATTATTGTCGTGGCCGGCATGGAAGGAGCGCTGGCCAGCGTCGTCGCCGGATTGGTGGCCCGCCCGGTGATCGCCGTGCCGACCAGTGTCGGCTATGGCGCTCATTTCGGCGGCTTGTCAGCGCTGCTGGGAATGCTGACTTCCTGCGCCGGCGGAGTGGGCGTCGTCAATATCGATAATGGTTTTGGCGCTGCCTGCCTGGCCAGCATGATCAATCAACTGTGATTTATAAACTCAAAGAGTGATTTCGCCGATGACTGCGCCTAAACCTCTGCTGCTGGTGGATGGCTCGTCCTGGCTGCACCGGGCGTTCAACGCTCTGCCGCCGTTGACTACGCAAGCCGGGGAGCCGACCGGAGCGCTGTATGGAGTGGTCAACATGTTGCGCCGGTTGCTGGTTGACTATCAACCAGACGCTTTGGCGGTGGTGTTCGATGCACCCGGCAAGACTTTCCGTCACGAGTGGTTTCCCGACTATAAGGCAAACCGTCCGCCGCTGGACCCGGAGCTAGCTCAGCAAATTGAGCCGCTCCATGCCTTTATCCGCGCCATGGGTTTGCCGCTGCTGCAAATTTCCGGCGTCGAAGCGGACGATGTGATCGGGACTTTGACCCGCCAAGCTATAACGCGAGGATGGCCGGTGCTCATCGTCAGCAGTGATAAAGACTTAGCGCAACTGGTCAACGGGCGGGTTCGCCTGCTGGACACCATGAAAAACGTCATCACCGACGCCGCCGGGGTGGAAGAGAAATTCGGCGTTCCCCCCACCCGGATTGTGGACTGGCTGGCGCTGGTCGGCGACGCCTCCGATAACATCCCCGGCGTGTCAGGCGTCGGCAAAGTCACCGCTGCCAAATGGCTCAGTCAATACGGCTCGCTGGATGCGCTGATTGCCGATGCCGCGCACATCACCGGCAAGATCGGCGATAAACTGCGCGCCGGGTTAGAACAATTGCCGCTTTCCCGACGACTGGCAACGCTGGATTGCAGCGTGCCGTTGCCCGTTACGCTCGACGACTTGCGCCCGACGACCCCGGATACTGTTGCATTAAAAATATTGTATGAGCGTTATGAATTTCGTTCCTGGTTGCGTGATGTGTCACCCACGGAGGAACCGACGACAGTCGCTCTGGAACCGTCCAGCGCAACGCCGGAAGTCGTGCTAACGACTACTGCGCTGCCCGCCTATTCACAAGTGCTGGATCAGGCCACGCTGGATGCCTGGCTGGAACGGTTGCAGTCGGCGAAACTGTTCGCTTTTGACACCGAGACCACCAGCCTCAATTATCTGGACGCCCGTATCGTTGGCATCTCCTTTGCCGTCCTTCCCGGTGAGGCCGCTTATGTGCCACTGGCCCACGACTATCCCGGCGCCCCGGATCAACTCAACCGGGAGCAGGTTCTGGAGCAGTTGCGCCCACTGTTGCAAAGCCCGGATCATCTCAAGGTCGGTCAACATCTCAGATACGACTGGCACGTTCTCGCTAATCATGGCGTCACTCTGCGCGGTATTCAGCATGACACCCTGCTGGAATCCTATGTGCTGGATTCCACATCCCAGCATAACCTGGACAGCCTGGCGGAACGGCATCTGAGCCTGCACACGATCCGCTACGAGGATGTCGCGGGGAAAGGCGCCAAGCAATTGACTTTCAATCAGGTACCGCTAGAACAGGCAGCTCCTTACGCCGCTGAAGACGCCGATGTGACTCTGCGCCTTCATCGCTGTCTGTGGCCGAAGTTGGCGGCGGAGCCAGGCTTGCAGCATTTGTATACCGCGCTGGAAATCCCGCTGATCGAGGTGCTGGCTGGCATGGAGCGCGTCGGCGTGCGCGTGGATGCAGCGGCGTTACGCCAGCAAAGCGGTGAATTGGCTAAACGATTATGGGAATTGGAACAGCAGGCGCACGCATTGGCTGGCGAACGTTTTAATCTGGGTTCGCCCAAGCAGTTGCAGAGCATCCTGTTCGAGCGGTTGCAGCTACCCGCCGGCAAGAAGACACCGACCGGTCAGATTTCCACTGCCGAAGACGTCTTGCAGGAACTGGCGCTGGACTATCCGTTGCCACGGGTCATTTTGGAACACCGGACGCTGAGCAAGCTAAAATCAACTTATACCGACCGATTGCCGGAGCAGATTCATCCCCGCACCGGGCGGGTGCATACTTCCTATCATCAAGCGGTGGCTAGCACCGGCCGGCTGTCCTCATCCGATCCCAATTTGCAGAACATCCCCACGCGCACCCCGGAGGGGCGGCGCATTCGTCAGGCGTTTATTGCGGAACCGGGTTATTTAATCGTGGCGGCGGATTATTCGCAGATCGAATTGCGAATCATGGCCCATCTGTCCGGCGATGAAGGGCTGCTACGGGCCTTTGTTGCGGGTGCGGATGTCCACCGGACGACAGCCGCCGAAGTGTTTGGCGTTGCGCCGGACGCGGTGAGCACGGAACAGCGACGCAGCGCTAAAGCGATTAACTTCGGGTTGATCTACGGTATGTCAGCCTTTGGGCTAGCCCGGCAACTGGGTATTGAGCGCAGTGCGGCTCAGGACTATGTGGATCGATATTTCGCCCGCTACCCCGGCGTTAAGACGTATATGGATGAGACCCGTGGTCAAGCAGCGGAACAGGGTTATGTCGAGACGGTGTTTGGTCGGCGGTTATATCTGGCCGATATTCGTTCACGTAATGCCCAGCGGCGACAAGCGGCGGAACGGGCGGCGATTAACGCGCCGATGCAGGGTACTGCCGCTGATATTATTAAACGGGCGATGCTGGCGGTGGATCGCTGGCTGCGGGAGTCCGCTTTCCCGGCGCGGATGATCATGCAGGTGCATGATGAACTGGTGTTTGAGGTCGCTGAGGAGGCATTGGCAACTGCTGAGGAGCGGATTCGGGCATTGATGATCGCCGCTGCGGATTTACGGACGCCGCTGGAGGTGGATGTCGGAACCGGCGCGAATTGGGATGAGGCGCATTGACGGGATGCAAGATCGGCATATGCTTGACATATACTTTCAGGACTTTCGCTAAACCCGTAAATTCGTCATACCCGCGAAGGCGGGTATCCATTCTTTTCAACGAATGACTGGATTCCCGCATACGCGGGAATGACGAAAAGCGAAAGTCCTGACTTTAAATTGGAAAGCTGCCATGCTCAATTCAACGACTGAACGCCATGCCCGTCTGTTCCGCAATGGCCGCAATCAGGCCGTGCGGATTCCGCGTGAATTCGAATTGCCCGGCCAGGAGGTCATCATCCGCAAGGACGGCGACCGCCTGATCCTGGAGCCGATCAGGAAATATAATAGCTTGGCCGAACTGCTAGCCTCATGGGAACCGATTGACGATGAGGAATTGCCTGAAATCGAAGATCCACCGGTGAAACCTGAGGATATTTTCTGAAATGGCTGGCCCACGTTATCTGTTCGATACCAGCCTGTTGTCAACATTGGTCAAGCACCCGGTCAGCCGACTAGCGGAGCGCGTTGCTGCACTGGACTATGAGGTTTTTTGCACCAGCATGATCGTCGCCTGTGAATTGCGCTACAGCGCCCTCAAAAAGGGTTCGTCGCGTTTGACGGACAAGGTTGACACCCTGTTAGCGCAAGTTAAGGTGCTGCCCTTGGACGCGCAGGTCGACCTGCACTACGCAGAAGTACGGGTCGCCCTGGAAAAAGCCGGTCAGCCGATTGGGCATAACAACCTGCTCATCGCTGCTCATGCCCGTGCGCTTGGCTTAACGCTAGTGACTGATAACGTGCGCGAATTCTCCCGTGTGCCGGGACTCACTATCGAAAACTGGCTCATGGCCGACGCTTGAAGTCCGGCGCGGCGGCGACCTTTCATCAACAGAGGAACACCATGGACATTCACGAACAACGCCAGGGTAACGTTATCGTGCTAAGGCTGGCGGGTCGACTGGACAGCCTGAGCTGCCGCGAGTTTGAAGGCCGACTGCTGAGTGCATTGCATGAAAGCGGCGCGGTGGTAGTGGATTGTGCGACCATGGAGTATATCAGTAGCGCTGGGTTGCGAGTCTTGCTGGCGGCGGCCAAGCAAGCCCGCACCACGAATGGCCGACTGGTACTGGCGGCGCTGCGCGATAACCCTCGTGAGGTCTTCGATATCAGCGGCTTCTCGGCGATTTTCGCGATTCATCCCACCATCGAGGCCGCTATCGCTTCCCTCGGCTGACCCGCCATCGCCAGCAAACACCCATGCTGCAACCAGGCCATATCATCGGCGCCTATCGCATCGAAACCCTGTTGGGGCGCGGCGCGATGGGCGCGGTTTACCGCAGTATTCGCATTGAAGATGGCGCGGTGGTGGCGATCAAAACGATTCATGCCGACCTGTTGGCTGGAGGGGAGCACGAAGCGATTCTGGCTCGCTTCCGTCAGGAGGCCCAGATCGGTATGCGTTTGCGTCATCCTCTGATTGTACGGGCCTACGACTGTGGCGAGCAGGACGGTCTGCTGTATCTGACCATGGAACTGGTGGAGGGGCAGGAGCTGGGGCACTTGCTAAAGCAGCAACCGACGCTGCCGCTGGGCATGAATCTGGCCATCATCCTGCAAGTCCTCAACGCCCTGGCCTACGCTCACCGGCAGGGTGTGATTCATCGCGACATCAAACCGGCCAACATCATGGTTCGCCAAGACTACACCATCGCCCTGACCGATTTCGGCATTGCCCATCTCAGCGGCTCCCAGTTGACGCAGGTCGGTGAATTGCTGGGATCGCCGCTGTACATGGCTCCCGAACAGTTACGGGGCGAACCGGTGGACCTGCGCGCCGACCTGTTCTCCACCGGGGTGTTGCTGTATTTTCTATTGACTCGGCGCAAACCGTTCATGGCCGATTCGCTGGCGGCGCTGATGCAGAAAATCCTGCATGAAGAGCCACTGCCGCCTTCGCAAGTTCACTCGACAACGCCCGCAGTGTTCGACGCCGTATTGCGCCAAGCGCTGGCCAAGCTGCCTGAGCAACGCTTCTCCAGCGCGTCCGAATTCGCCGCCGCACTACGCCAGGCCCGCGCCGAGGCGTTGCACGCCACGGTGATCGCCCCGCCCCCCCGCAACCGTCGGCCCATCGCCCCACATGACGAAGCCGACGCTGGCCAAACCACCAGAGTGGTTCCGACCATGGCGGCCTGGATCAAGTCGATGACGGCGCTGGTGCAGGAATGCCTGGTGGAATGCGCCACCGGAGTGCGTTTGGAACGGCTGGCGGAACATCTGACGATGGCGTTGACATTGGCGAACCGCGCTTCTCCCAGCGACGGTGAAACGGCGGATCGGCGGCGCTTGCAGCAATGGTGCGCCAGCCTGCCGTTGGCCGCGCTAGCCGAACAGATTCAGCGCGATGCGCCATGGCCGGGTCGGCTGCTGCGCGAAGCCCGTGGCGACTGGCTGGAACTCGTTCGACTGTTCACCTTGTTGCACAATGCGGTACGTCAGATGCGCCAGACGTTGGCTGCTGACACCGCACACACCCGGATCGTTGAGGAATTGACCAACGCCTTCCCGAATTACTCGAATCAGCTCAATCAGTTGCTGTTCAGTGTAGACGGCCCGCAATTGACGCGCATTTCCGCCGACCTGATGCGGCTGGATCTGCTGCAACTAGCCTTAGAGGAACTGGGAGCCGACGCCGAAGCGCGTTATGTACGGCAGACCTTGCTGTTGTTCGCGAATCAGGTGATGAGTCGGATTAATGCCCTGATCCAGCAATTCCTCGATGGCCACGATCCACTGGTGCGGTTCGATGTGGCGAACGTATTGGTGGAGGTTGAGGAACTCATTACCCTGGCGGAACGACTGCTCGAAGGCGGCAGCGTCGCTGGATCGACCGGTCAGCCCGGCAGCGCGGCCATGGCGGGGTTCATCGATAACGCCCGCCGGCTGGCCGAGAGGCTGGCCGACGAACTGATTCAGCACCTGCAACAGGAACATCAGTGCAGTGTCGAAACCGGACGGCCCGCCTTCAGCGAGGGGCAGCCGGTGTTTATCGGTCGGTTGCGGCAACTCGGGCTGCTCTATCGTTTCGCCACCCACTGGCGGACTGACCATGGATCGATGGAAACGCTGTGTCAATGGGCGGAGGAAATGCACCGTCGGTTGGAAGAAATCGCCGATGCTCTGCTCACCGCTCTGCAAACGACGGTCAGCACAGCGTCATCCGTTGTAACCGATCTGCTTTGGGCGCGACTCACGATGATCGCTGAGCTGGCCGAGCAGTTTGGCTGGCCTGAACTGCATCAGCGGGTATTACTGGCCGCCCGCAGTTGGGTGCTGGTGGACTGATCTTGCCACCCGGCGCGAGCCTTTTGTGGAGAAGATTGATGAACGATCAGCAGGGATTTATTGGCGAATCGCCGCCGGTGCGATTCAACATGGCGCAGTATTGTCTGGCAGCGGCGGCGCAGGCGACGCCCGATAAAGTGGCGCTGATCGTCGTCTCCGACGCCCATGCGCCCGCCACCGAGGCGGAACAGTGGACTTACCGGCAGTTGGACAGCGCGGTGCGGCGCACGGCGGCCGGGCTGCGTCAACTGGGCGTACAGCCGGGAGCGCGGGTGATGATCCGCATGGGCAATACCAGCGACTACGCACTGATGTTCTTTGGCGCCATCGCCGCCGGCGCCGTACCATTGCCCTCTTCAGCGCAATTGACCGAGGAGGAGGCTGATTTCCTGCTAGCCGATTCCGGCGCGCAGCTATTGGCCATGTCGGACGACCTCGCCATTGCGCCGCCGCCCGGCGTTCGGGTGTTGGGGCCCGCAGATATTGCCGCGTTGCGCGCCATTGAACCCATGGATTATGCGGATACCGCCGCCGACGACCCAGCGTTCCTGATCTACACCTCCGGCACCACGGGCCAGCCCAAAGGCGTGTTGCACGCCCAACGTTCCGCCTGGGGGCGGCGGCCCATGTACCAGGGCTGGTATGACATTCACCCAGACGACGTCATGCTTCATGCCGGCGCATTCAACTGGACTTATACCCTGGGGGTCGGGCTGACCGATCCTTGGGCTAACGGTGCAACGACTGTGCTGTACAACGGTCCCCGCGATATCACGGTCTGGCCGACGCTGTTGGAAACATTCCGAGCCACCCTGTTCGCCGCCGTGCCGGGACTGTATCGGCAGATTTTGAAATACAACGACCTGCGCGCCTTTGACCTGTCCAGTCTGCGGCATGGACTGACTGCGGGCGAGGCGCTGAGCGTGGCCTTGCTGGAGCAGTGGCGGGCGGTGACGGGCAAGGCGTTGTACGAGGCGCTGGGCATGAGCGAGTGTTCCACCTATATCTCCTCCTCGCCACAAGTTCCAGTGAAACCGGGCAGTCCTGGCAAGGCGCAGGCTGGCCGTTGCATCGCGGCGTTGCCAGTGGAGCGGGACGCCGGTGACGAACCGCTGCCGCCTGGTGAAATGGGCCTGCTGGCAGTGCATCGCAGCGATCCGGGTCTCATGCTCGGTTACTGGAACCGGCCAGACGAGGAGGAACTGGTTTACCGGGGCGACTGGTTCATTGGCGGCGATCTGGCGCATTTCGATGCAGAGGGTTACCTGATATACCATGGGCGCAATGATGATGTGATGAACGCGATGGGCTACCGGGTTTCGCCGCTGGAAGTTGAACACTGTCTGAGTCAGCATCCGGCGGTCGCGGAAGTCGCCGTCACCGAGTTGCGGGTGCGCGAGGAGGTGAGTGTGATCGCTGCGTTCGTTGTGCCGCGCGACCCCGATGAACCGGACGGCATCGACGCCGCACCGTTGCTGGCCTACGCGCATGAGCATTTGGCTGCCTATAAATGTCCCCGCGAGATCATTTTCATCGACACCCTGCCGCGCACTGTCAACGGCAAGGTGCTGCGCCGTGAATTGGCGCGGTGGCGGCGGTAGGGGCAATGGCTGATCGATCACGGGTCTTGACCGCTGACGCTCTCGACAGAGTGCTTGCAAAAACGCCCCTGCGCTGCTCGCTGGCCTTTTAATGCCGTTGGTTCTCAAGCATCACCTGTGTCCACCGCAACCAGGCAATGGAATGAATACGCCCTAACCGTCGCTGAGCCGGTGGCGGAACAGGTGCGCAAGGCCGCATAACCCACAATTACCACCGGATCACGCCTGGGTATCGTGACCCGCATGAGCATTGCGCTCGCCCGCCAGCCCGACTGCATCCAAGTCTTCCTGTTCAGCCTCCCCCATGAAGAGCGGTTGGAACCCGCCGTACAAAAGATTCAACAAGTGCTGGCGCGGCTGCCCGGCCTGATCGGGGGAGTGAACCTGATGAACCAGCGGCGGGTGTTATACCATTTCCCGGTAGGTTTTGTTCTTTTCAGGAGTCAAAAACGGTTCCATTCGTCATACCCGCGAAAGCGGGTATCCAGTTGTTCGGTGGCTGACTGGATTCCCGCCTTCGCGGGAATGACGAAAATCTATTGAGAATTGGTATTAGCGATGGTTGCGCCCTTTCCCGCCAGCCACCTTAATGCCCAGGGACTGATTCCCGCCGCCGTTCTGGATGATTTGGGGCGCGCCTATCAAATCTTCCCCTGGACGGGTTTTGGCACACTCTACGGTACACGCGCCACGGTGCGCGCCGCCCAGGCGGAAATCCGCACTCATCTACGCGGTGTCGTTTCCCGGTTGCTCTTCGTGACGCCCGCACGAGCGAAAATCCTGGCCAGACTGGCGCGCTGGCCGCCAGGGGCATCGGGTCAACGACTCGCCGCCATGTTAGCCAGCTCCATGGAATAGCCTGGCCCAGGGCGACGCCCTGGGTGAGTCATGCAGGGTGCTGGAAGTCCACCCCACGGGGCTTTAGGGGCTTGGCGTCGGGCATCTGGGGGTTGCCGTCAGGCAATGCGGGAAGCAGGTGGCGTTGCGCCACTTGCCCGTCGACCATAAAGACGACGTGTTGACCATGTCTCGCAACCAATCGGTCAGTTTGACGTCTGCTGCTGACTGTTCCTCATAAAGCAGGTCCGAGCAAAAACCGAACTTTGCTTCGGGTGGCACATCAATCAGCACAATGTGCTCTGAACCTGCCGCAGTGTAAAACCGATAATTAGCCGCCGCCGCCGACAGATTCACCGCCGTGCGCATCCGCGCCGCCCACTCTGCAAGGGATAGCAGCAGATCGTTTTGATTAACCCAGCGCAACGGATCATTGACATACTTCATGGTGTTGAGGAATCCCACCTGCACCGAATCATAAGCATTCTGAATCTGTGCAAAACGGCTCTTGGGATAGCGCCACGTCAGTTCCCCATAAATCCGCACGGACAGGCCAAACGCCTCATAGAGGTCATCCAGCAGGTAGTCTGGCAGGGTGCCGTTCTCCCGTACTCCCCAAGAAGAGTCCGTCTCGTTAATCGCCCGGTTGAGAAAGTCGTTGACCACAATCCCGTTCCCGCTGTCGGCGATCAGGTAAGTGAGCGTCGTCTTGGATTTATTGGTTTTCAACCGCTTTTCAACCTCGACAAAGGCGGCAATGGCCCCATAAGCTCCAGCGCTGGTTCCCGCAATCACGACCTTACCCGGAGGAGCGCTGGCGTAGTTCGTCTGCGGGTCGTTCCACAGCGATTCGAGCACCGCCAGTAAATTGCCATAACCCCGGTGTTGGATCGTGACCGGCCCATAGGTCTTGCCCCCGATCGTGACCGGTCCATAGTTTTTGTCCTTGTTACCCCAGAACAGGTCGCCGGTACAGTAAGGCACGAAAACCTTGGTGTAGTTTTGGAAAGGATTATTGCTGGGGTCATTGGGGTCATTCGCCAAGACTCCGGTTTCGAGCGACCTGGGTCCTGGATCAACAAGCCGACCGTTATCCACGCTTTCGGTAATAAACGGGAAAAAGGTCGGTGCATTCGGATTACAGGTGTTGGTATCCCAGCACGCCCCCCCACCATCCAACAGGATCAACACGTTTTTGCTGTCGGTGGTCTTTTGTAAGAAATACTGATATGGAGATCCAAAAGCGCAGCCTGTCTTGTAATCTTTGACGGCGACAGTGACCTTCGAAGCAACAGGCATTGCGACCCAAGGCGGCGCGTCGGCCGAACCCACCAGGGGCAAGGCCAACAAGGCCAAGGCAGCGATCCATCGGACCGCAGCGCTTTGTGAAACTGCATCCTTTTTGTTCATTCTTTATGGACTCCCAATAATTTCAGTGTGGACGAAGAAGTGTAATGACAATCGAGCACCTTGTCGATTTGATGATAGATGATGAATTATAGAAACCCCAATCATGGCGACGCTTCGGAGATACCGCATTTTTCAAGACTGAGGAGTTGTACAAATCAGTGGGGCCAACTGCACCTCAGCCTGGGCCAGCAACCGATCTTCCCGCCCCGCATACACGAGCCCCAAACTGCTCAGCCGCGTTTCATGCCTGACCAAGCCTCCCTTGCCTGCCACGGGCTGAGGGGTGCGCACCAACAGATGCAATGGCTCATTGCTGCGCAACGCCCGCACCGCCGGACCCTGCACACTGATCCGATGCGCCGCATAGACCAGAGGTTCGTTGAAAAAATCATGGCCACTGGCGTGAGCCTGCTCCAGCAACGCACAAGACAACAACGCTGGCGGGAACAGATCCGGAAAGCTTACCCGTCCAGCCAATTCATCGAACCAGTCCGCCGGGTTAACCAGCGAGCCCGCTAGAAAATTTTTCGCGTGGCCCGTACTGGCAAATTTGCGTTTCAAAAACCAGCCGCCCCGGCTCAATCGATCGGGCGCTTCGATCAACGGACGGGTGAAAGCCGAATCCGCCAACGTCAGCGCATTCAGCGACTCAGTAGTGCGCCGAACAAAGCCCGTCAGCACCGGGCGATCAGCCGTCCGAATCAGAATACGATGAGCAATCGAAGGTACGGGCGTCAGCTTGCGCCGACCTATGTGCGCACTGGCTGCAAACGGTTCACCGGGCAACAGCGGACTGACAAAACTGAACTCATAATGCGTCCAAATCAGCGCTTGGTCCGCAACAAACGCCTCGTCCTCCGTATGGTTCGGCAGATGCGCAATCAAGCTCTCGATCAGAGCCTCGCACTGAAACCCCAGCACCAATGGCCCGGCAAACGGATTACCCGCAATTCGACGCCACTTGCCCGGATCATGGAAAGGGTTGAAATCGTCCGTCGAAAATCGGGCGACATCGACATGGATTTGCGCAAAACAACCCCGATATACGACTGTATCCCCCTGTTGGGCACACCCCCCCGCATCGACAATAGAGCCGGTTTCTGCGCCACGCCACTCCGATAATTCGCTATTGACGCTCATGAATTTTCCCTCCTCGGCAACTTTTGCCCTTGAGAAAAGACGTGCAGTATTCGATATTTTGTGAGAGGATGAAAAAATATAATCTAAAAAAACCACAAAAAATCATTACCGCAACAATAATGTATGAAAAATTCCACGCTGGAACCCCTCAGTTCCTCTCCGCCCATCAAAGCCGAGACTCTATGCCATGTTCGATCCCTCCTATGAAGTGATCCTGGCTGACACAGAAGCCGCCCGCGCCATCCACCGCAAGATTCGCTACCATGTCTACTGCCTGGAGCGTCGCTTCGAGAATCCCGCTACGTTTCCACTGGGTGAGGAGCATGACTCTTGGGATACCCACTCCGTACCCTTCATTGTCCGGGAACGCGCTTCGGGAAAGTGGGTCGCTACTCTACGATTGGTACTGTCAGAAGCCGCCCAATTTCCAGTTGAAACTCTGCAATGCTTGACGCCCGAACAGACGCGGTTGCACCGCCGACAAATAGCCGAAATCTCCCGGATCTGTATCATTCGCTCGCCGGCGCCCTATGAAATCAACCGGCACTTGGGCCGAAACTTCGGGTCGGTCACCCGCAATGGCGAACCGGAAGTCTTGCTGGGTATGCTCCGCACCATTTTTGTCTACGGCATCGAACGCGGTCTTGAGCACAACTACCTGCTGGTCACTGACGCCTTTGCTCGCCTGCTGCGCCGGATTGGCGTGGTGTTGCATCAAGTGGGATCTCCCACCAACCATCGGGGTATTCGCACGCCCTATCGGGTCGAATTACGAGAATGCGCAATATCGGTGAGCGCCAAATCGAATGTGATCGGTCGCATGGTCGCTCGCAAGGCATTAGCCTACCGACCCTTCTCGGCGCTCGACGACGCCATGAAACAACCTGTCCCGCTGATGCGGCCTGGTTTGCTCCCGCTGCCCGCCGCCGAAATCTCCTGGCGCTTGGGGATCAGTTCCTCGCGGCCTGGTTCCGGCGCTTGGCGCATCGAAGCTGAACGCTCCAGACCTGGCCCTGGAAGCTGGCGCGTGGAGATCGAGCGCTCCCGGCCAGGCCCCGGAGCCTGGCGCAGCTCAGCACCCGGTTAGATGCCTACAGCAAACCCAGAATCAGTCACGAAGCGCTGCAGCAATTGGTTATCTATCATCGTATGGGGTCGCTATCAATTCACGCAAAACCGTCGTGGCGTAAGCGCCTGCCGGTAACCGGAAGTCCAGGACGGCTGTTCGGGACTCAGGAAACCCCAGCTTCGCCTCCTTAATCAACAGTCGTAACGCCCGCCGCTCCTGTTCCAAGCCTGCCGCCGCCAGACCGTCCCGAAAAATGGGTAGAGTTGCCACAACCGCTTTCTCCTGTTCCTGAACAGCATCCCTGCTGCGCAACTCGCCGACGCCCCATAGCGGACCGGTCGGATGAATGTCGCCAACGGTGACCCGCTGACGAATTGTTGCATCCACCTCGTCGATGATGAAAATACTGTGACTCCCGGCTAACATCAGTACCTCACCCGGCAGAGCAACATTCCAGGTTCCATCAATCACCCGTTGCGCCAGCACCGCGTTGAACAGCGCGGAGCGGGCGGCGGATAAATACAGCCCCCGCTGATGCCGGTCGCGCACTTTCTCCCGACCGCTCAACATAGCCTCAGCCCGCGCCAGGTTGCCTGCTTCGCGGCCAAACCGTTGTTCACCAAAGTAGTTTGGGACGCCAGCTATGGCAATGCGCTCAAGTCGCGCCGCCAATTCCACCGGATCACCCTCCACATCGCGGAGCGTCACGCGGAACGTGTTGCCACTCAGCGCCCCCCGCCGCAGTTTGCGGGAATGACGGACCGCGTTCACCACCGTGAAATCGGGATGCGGGTCGGTATACCAATCGGGATCGGCTTGGCCAGGCAGATGCACCGAGAACCATTGCTCTGTCACTGCATGGCGATCTTTCAGTCCAGCATAGCTGACCGCGCCTGGCGCAACGCTTGCCCGTTCCGCCAGCCGTTTAGCCACCCATTCAGTATTCGCGCCGCGCTTGCGCACCCATAGCCAGACATGTTCACCGGCCCCGTCCAGCGCAAAATCCAATTCTTCACGAACCTGAAAATCCTCAGGCGTGACCCGTAATCGGCCCTGAATAACGGGCGGTCCGTGTGCATAAGGAAGAGCGAGCATGATTCATGCCTTTACTAAAAAGAGACGAAGTGGTTTCTACTTTAGAACACCCTATAACATCGGCCAGCCGTTTTCCGCTATATTTTTTCTAAAAGACCCTGTGTATCATCCGGTTTTCATGAACCCTGTGATAGTTCTGAACATCTTCATCATTTTGAAACTCGCCAAATGGCTACCCTCGTCAGGAGATGCGCCATGATCCCGACTCCCATCTACGAAATGCTGCCATACACCTACATGCTGGTGGGAGCTATGGCTTTGGTCAGTATCGACACGATCGCCGCCAAGGTGTGCGGATTGATTCTACTGTTTGTTGGAGCCGTGATTTACCGCACCAGAAGGCGCTATCGCCACCAAAAATTAAGACTAGGTGAGTTGAAGGATGGTAAAGGGCGCGCCAGTAAGAAAGAAATCTCCAAACGAAATTTGGTCAAATCCGATCAGGATTTCCAAAAGGGCGAGGATAGCTATGAACAGGGTAACTATCAGGAAGCGGTGAAGTGGTATCGGAGAGCCGCTGGGCAAGGAAACGCTTCGGCGCAAGTCAATCTGGGCGCAATGTGCGCCGAGGGCCTGGGTATGGCTCAGGACTTTCAGGAAGCGCTCCGCTGGTATCACGAAGCCGCCCAACTGGGAGAACCGGTCGCGTGTTTCAACCTGGGAGTCATGTACATTGAGGGTCAGGGCGTCGCCCGGAATCTCCAGGAGGCATTGAAGTGGTACCGCCAGGCCGCTGCTCAGGGCCATGCTTTGGCGCAATTCCATCTCGGGATGATGTATGAGCAGAATGATGACACCCTGTCTTTGCAGGAAGCCGCAGAATGGTATCGTAAGTCCGCCGAACAAGGTCATGCGCCAGCCCAAGTTAATCTGGGCGCGATGTACGTTGAGGGCCGGGGAGTGACCCGTAACTTTCGCAAAGCGCTTAAGTACTATCAGGAAGCCGCCCAGCAAAACTATGCACCGGCCCAGTTCAACCTGGGAATCATGTGCTTTGAAGGACATGAGGGGGTCGCGAAAGACTGGGTCATGGCTTACGTCTGGTTCTCGCGAGCGGCGCAGCAAGGCGATAACGATGCTCAATACATGCGGAACAGGATCGCAGCGCGGTTGACCTCCGAACAAAAATTGCAGGTTCAACAGCTTTTAAAGACGACAACCCCGCAATAGGAAGCACGGTTGGCACCCCGAACAGGAATTGAACCGGAAATACAAGACATTGATTAAAATTTAATTTATTGATGCTATTTTTTCAAGTTACTCCTTTAGTTACTCTTCATCTTTCGCCTGTGGATAAGTCATCCCCAGAATCTTCCAGGCGCTCTACGGGCCGTTTGACGGCTTACAGGCGACTTTCAGCAGACGTTTCAACGCGGCGTCAAGCTGGCGTTGCCGGAAGCGTTCAGCGGCTTGTTGGCGGGCGTTTGTCGCTTGCGAGACTCGCTGTTCGTTGAACTGCTTGACGGCCAGGGGTTGTGCTTTCATAGCGGCGTTTTTCGGCGATGACGGCTGGGCGGGTTCGGCGGATTTTGACGGAGCGTTTCACAGCGCCACCATTCCGCGAATGGTGGAAGCCGATAACGGTAGACCGTCCGCACCCGTCAACCCGTGATCCAGAAAAAGCCGCTTGGCGATAGCGGCATAACTGAGTCCGGTACGCCGCAACTCCTGAACCTTTTCGCGCCAGGCTTTGCGGTCGGCAACGGGCAATTCCGCGTAAACGAGGGTGGGCCGGTCAACGCTCGTGTTGACTAGCGGTTGACTAGCCAAGGCTAGGGCGGCGGCGATGACTTGGGCGTAGGGCTGGCGCTGTTGGCGGGATAGGCGTTTGAGGATCTCAAACGCGGGGCCGGGCAGTTGTACAGCGACTTGATGGTAGCGGTTCACGGCGGCGAGAGGGAAGGCGGGTCTTCAGGCTGCGGTTCGGGGCTTGATGCGCTGGAGGTGGTCGTAATGTTCCTGCCAGTTCGCCAGCAATCGACGGCGTTCAGCTTCGATGGCCTGGTGCACATCGGCGTCCTGGTGATGGCCCGGAAGGGGAACGTACATCACGCGGCCTGACCTGGGCGGCGTTGTGCTGCGACTCGCATTTTCTCAACCAATCGAGCCTCGATGATGATGTCCACAGGGAATCGGCGTTTGACTGACAAGCACAGCAACGGGCCAACAATCCGGTAGCCGCAGATCCGTGCGGCGTCTTTCAAAGAGGCTTCGCTAACGCCGATGATCGGCGCTAGTTTGGCAAAACGGTAGTTCATCGGGTTGCGCGCTTTCAGGCAATACCGAGTTTGGCCCCTTGCGCTTCAAGCTGCTCAACAGCGGCGCGGGCGGCTTGCCGTTGCGGCTCCAGGGCGGCGAGCTGTGCGGCTTTGTCCTCAGCGCTGAGCGCGGCGTTCGGCGGCCATTCCATCGATGCAATTTTGGCGTCGAGGGCGGCCAGCAGGTGGGGCCACAGGATGGCCAACAGCCAGGCCGGATCATGGTGCATCAAAGGGATGGTCAGATTGGTATGAAATCCCTCGGCGAACTCTTCAGGGCGGGCGGCAATAGACCAACGGAGCACGTTGTCAACGCGCTCTTCGATGGAAGACGTCCGCGCTTCCAGTGCGTTCATTACACGGTCGCGAACCATCTCCCGAGTCGGCGGGGCGGCCTGAATTTCGGCGGCGCGCTGCTCCAGGGCGTCGCGGGAAGTGCGGGCCGTTGCGAGAGTTTCGCGGAATTCGGCAATTTGTGAAGCGATTTTGTCGACAGCAGTGGGGTTCATACGTTTTTCTCGCGGGCGATTTTCAGGCAATGGCGGCCGAAGGCTTCGGCGGTGGAGTAGGTGTGCTGCAAGCCGGGCTGGCTTGAAAATAGCTGCTCGGCGCGTTCCAGCATCGCTTTTTCTTGTTCGTTGACTTCCACGATTTTTGCGGCGGTCGGGGGCGGGTTTTTGCGGCGTTGTGCGGCGGCCATCAAAATGCGGTCAATGGCGCGGCAATGCTGCTCGCGGGCCAGGTCGTTCATAGCGCTTCTTTCCTGTCAGCGGGCCGGGTTTCGTCCGGCGCGGCTAATTTTGAGAGGGTGGGTTCCAACAGTCGCCGGATGGAGACGCCGCGTTCAGCGGCCACCATTTTGATGCGGCGATGCTGTTCCGCAGGAATGCGGATAGTCAGGTTCACGGCGGTTTTGTTCATAAGCCAATCGTATCGTATTACATAAAACATGTAAATGTAATTTTTTACGATTCATCGTCTTCTGGTTCAGGTTCTTCCCTACGCCGCACGTTGGCCGCGAAGTGAGTCAGCAACGCCAGCAGCGCGGGTTCCAGGCGCGTGGTGTTCTGGATGAACCACCAGTGAACGAGTTCGGGAAGCGCGGGCGTATTCCAATTCATCGTGATCCAAATCGCGTCGAGATCTAAATCAACCCCGGCCGGGGTTGACGGCGGCGGAAGGATCGGCGGCGATGATGGCGTGATTACCGGGGGAAGGCGTCGGCGATTCAATTCCCATTGCAACTCTGCAACCTTGGCGTCCAGGTGCTTCCCGTCAGCGAGGGCGAGGCGTCCAGACTTGACGGCTTTGCCCACAGCGGCCGGGGAAACCTTCATTCGGCGGGCAAATTCGGCTTTAGTGATCAGCATATCAACCTAACCCCCTGAATAAACTGTAATTGAACACTGTTATCAACCTATAGAAAAAGGCTATGCCTAGCGAAAAAGAGGGCGTCCGATTACCCGTACACCCTGGAGGCGTCAGGAACCTTGTCAGTTCAGGGTTGGACTGTCAGGCGCGGGCGTATCGGCGTCCATGGCTCTGCGTCATCAATCGCCGGTCGTACAACAGTTCGCCCGCCGCCAACAATCGCGTATCACTCCAAGCGGCGGGCGTTCCTTCTCGCCAGCTTAGACCCGCATCGCCAGCCGCTACCAAGGCGCAATGCAGGGTTTCTGCATCGTTCAGCAGTTCTACCAGGGCGGCTTTGTGCTGGCGGATGAAAGCCCGTTGATCCTCGTTCAAGCCAGTCGGTGAAACTGCAAGCTGGTGACCCTGGGCCGTCAAGGTGAAGCCAGCGCGTTCTATGCGACGGATAGCGCGCACCAGCCGCATAGGGTCAACAGGCGATTCAAGCGGGGTTTGGTGGGCGAGCGCGGTCATTAGAATATCTCTGCGGCAACGTCAAAAATTTTCTTATCGGGCCAATTTGGGTAACCAGGGTAACCAGGGTAACCAGAGCATTGACCATCTTGGCGGTTACCCTGGTTACCCTGGTTACCCTGATTACTATCCGTTAAAAATTTTTGGAATCTATCATTGTCAACAATAACCAATTGCCAGATTTGACAATTGTGGCCACTACCCCATTTTTCAAAACGTGCGCCTATCTCAACGCGGCCTTTATGTTTTCCAATGAATTCGCCAACGAGTTGGCTACGCACACTTCCACGGCGATCAATGAAATGTTCGGCTAATACATCCCATAACACTTGTGCAGTCCTTTTTTCCGCGCCGTCATCATCGGTGATGGTCTCGTTGGCGCGGGCCACAACTTCCCGACTGGTAAAGCCTTTTTTCTCGCCAAATGTTGTAAACCAGGCCAGGAGCAGGGCGCTTAACTTCTTACCTTCCGGGTCATCCGCTTCCATATCCTCCATATCCTCCAAAGGGTCGGCCTCTTCCAGCCAAATCAACGCTTGTCGGATATTTCGATCCCAGTCCTCAAAGGTGCCCATTAATGAAGATGTTTGTTGGGGTTGTCCGGCAACGATAAAGGCGCGTAACGCGGTCAAACCGGCTTGTACCAGGGCGAGCCGGTTCTTTGGAATCCAGTCCAACAGGTTCCGGTCGTATTGCCGATTTTCTGGATACTCGGATCGTGGGTCCAGGCAGCACTTCACAACGCGCCGGATCACGTCATCAAATATGCGTAGGTTATTGCCGGTCGCTGTAACAAGGGTTGCTGTCGGATTGGTGACCATCCGAGTAGCGCCTAAATATCGCCCGGTGTATTCCTCCTCAGTCAAAAGCCTGCATAGGTGCGCGCCGGTCAACGGAACCATCAGATTATCGAGTAAAGTCATAGGGGTTCCTGTAATCAACAGGGCAACGATACGCTTCTCGGTTTCTTCCGGGTTATTCCCCAAGTCAAGGTTGGTGGCTTTACGTCCAGTCGCTATAAGCGCCGGGATGTTCGCCAATAAGGTCTTGGCGCTGCCGCGTCGGGTTGCGCTGATAGCGAATGCGGGGGCTGTGGGTAAGGAATGACGTATCAAGCCAGTTAAAATAGCGGCCAGGGCTTTACTGCGATCTCGGTTGGCAACAAAGCTGAAACCTCGATCTTCCGGGCGGTTGCTGTTCAGACAAGGCCTGTTCAACAATTCGTCTTTGAGAAATTGCAGGGCGGCCTGTCCTTCACTGCGCGAGGGCGCGGCGGGTATGGGCGGAAAGCGGTCGGTAGCGTCCAAAAACAGTCCGGTGTCTTTGTCATAACCCGGCTGGTCGAGAATGGAACCATCGGGGCGCAGGGTCGGGGCGCTGATGACACCAATAAGCGGCGGGAATTGCCAATGACCCTTACGCGATAACAGGGTCATGGCAATGGCGTTGGGCGCATGGCAACGCTTGTAGCCGCGTTGCTTTTCGTTCCATTTTTCCCAGCCAATAAATCGATTCAGAATGTCCGCTATTGCATCACGTTCCAATGGGTTGATGGTGACCGCGCCTTGGGGCCAGGTGATGCCGCGAACGGTTGCAGGCGGTTTATAGCTGATTCGGCATAAGCAATCCCCGCGCTGGTAAATACCGGCGTCATGTTGAATCAGTGCGGCCTCGGCTTCGTCTGTCGCTTCCGGCAATCCGCCAGCGACTACCCTGACAGTTGCGGGCCGGACAAAGCGCGCGGGTTGTTCAGCGGCGGCGTCATCATCAGTTTTATCAGCTTTAACATCTGGGGAAGAGGAAGGGGCGGCGGCTTGATCGCCCAAAAAATACCGGGTGCCGCCGTGCGCTTGCGATTGCAGATAAGGGGGGCGGGCGTTCAGATTCAGCCAGCCGACATACCGCGCCTGACCTTCCGGGTAGTCGGGTTCCAGGGGGTCGAGCGTGGTCGCCTCGTGATAGGTCTTACTGCGCAACAGATCGCCTACAGTGATCCGCTTTCCTGCCTGGCTACCCTTGGGCTTGACCGTCAGTTCAAAGGTCGGCGGTAACCATCCCCCTTCTGCCGCTTGCCGATAGGCCCGTTCCAATTCGGGGCGGGTCTTCTCCAGTTGGTCGGCGGGTATCGTTTTCAGTCGGTCGTTGACACGCGATTCGATCCACAGTGTGCGGGTGTCCGTTTGACGCGGGTTTAATGCCTCTCGCATCGCCGTCCGCAAGCCGTCCAGTCGGCTCTGCTCTTCCTTCGCCAAGTCCGGTAGTGCGGCGCGGGTGTCCAGAAAAAGCGCGTCGGCGTTGAAGAGGATCGGATCGGGGAGGCGTTGCGCCAGACCTTGACCCAGCGCCACGCCACCACAGAAATCAAGGCGTTCGGGCTGAAACACGCTGGCATCAATGATAGACCGCGCCAGGAATGCGCCGCTCTTGCTAAGCTCGTACCGCCCGAATCCACTCAGCCACAGCCGGTCAAACAGCACTTGTCCGGCTCTTGGGATGTCGCTGGCGTCCATCACGGCGATATACAGTCGTTGTCCGGCAATCCCTCGCAGTTCCTGCCCGTCGCTGGAATAGATGCAGGATGAAGCACTCGGTCGCCAGATTGCAGGCGCGGAACCTATCGGTAAGCAGGTCATGGCCAGCGCATCCCGCAACGCTGCACAATCCAGCGGTTCACTATCGGCGGGGGGGTCGTAATCCAGCATCAAAATACCGGGGCCGGACGGCCAGGTGAAATGATCGCGGGTTCGAGCAATGACGGGCTGATCGCTCTCATTCCGCGCCTTCTCCAATTGATCGTCGGTCACTACCCGTGCTTGCTCATGGCCATTAACCCCATACGCCAACGCCTGTTTCGGGGACAAGGTTGGGAGCAGGTCAGCGAATTCGGCAATGCTGGAAACGGTCAAGCGTTCGGCAATGCCTTCGTTCATATTGCCGCCACCTTGCTGAACCAGGCGGTTATCAACCCGTTTGAAGTGCTTGGAAAGCCGGGCCGGTTTGTGGGTCGTGAAGCGGGTAAAGCGGAAGAGTGTATTCACGAAATAATCTCCAAAAAGTTGTGTTTTGGAGACTGACTAGCGCGCCTGCATGGAATACAATTCGCTTGTCGAGGGCGAATTGTATTTGCAGGTGCGGTTGGTCAGTCTCCGGGGTTCCTCGGAACTGGCTTCAATCTCCAAGCGTAAGGCCAGTCTCCGGGGTGAACTCGGAACTGGCCTTAGTCGTTTCTGGGGGTTCCGCTGACTTCGGCGGCGGCCGCCATGCGGTTGGAACTGGCCTTTTCGTTGATGCGCTCCTTTTCCCGGTCATCGGGCTGATATTTCAGCGCCCGTTCCAACAGGAATTCGATGGGGTGGGCGGCATGGCTGGCGCGATGTTCCGAATTGATCCGTGTCGCCAGTTCCACCAGGTCAGCCGGTTCCGGTTCCAAGCAAAGGAGGTCGTTCATGGTGCCTCCTCCGTTTCCAGCGCCTCGCGTAAGCGGTCTTCCAAGTGGCTGGCCTCGTTACTAAGGCTGAGCAGTAAATAGTAAGCACCAAGGTCATTCTGGCGAACACCACGCGCCATGAAGCACAGGGAATTTGCAATGCTTTCCAGACAATCGGCGGCGTCTTGAACGACGCTTTTCAGTGGGGTGTTTTCGGTCGTCATCTCGGTTTCTCCATCAATTCAAAAGTGAATCGGCCTATTGAGGAATAGGCACCGGAAGGAGGCTGAGAACCGCAAGTAGACGGCTCCAGGTATTGGGTATTCCCTGGAACTCCTTCCGGCTTATCGGAAACCGGGGCGCAACTGGCCTGGGGGACAGGCGCAAAAAAACCGCAGCTTTCGGGGCGGGGTTCCGCTACTTGGGAGGTTCTCAGGCTCCTGGGGTCATTATAGACGGGCCGGGGCGGGTTGCAAGGGGCATCGTTCATGCGGCCTCCCGTTCCCGTGCGGCTTTCACGCGGGGGATAAATCGGGCGTTGCTGGGGCCAGCCTTGGGCGTACCGTATTCAATCAAATCCCGGACGTCCTTCGCTCGCCAGGCGGTCATATTGGGTCCCAATTTGACGGGTTGAGGATAGATGCCCGACTTGACACCAATCCACCAACTGGCTCGGCTGACAGGAATCAGCGCCGGAATTTTGCGCTTGGGGTTGCCGCAGATTTGATCAATCCGCAGTAGACCCTCGTGGGGAATGGTGACCATGATCGAAACTCGCTTGTTGTGGATAGGCGAGCAGATTGAAACGGAAAAACAGCGGGTTGTGTGGTATTTACCGCGAACTTTCGTGGTAAATAGGTATTTACCGTGGATTGAAAGCCGCTTTCAGGTGCTTTGCCAAGGTCTTATCGTTGCAGGGGGCAATAATCTTTTTCTCTGCAAGTGCCATAAGCAATGCCTCGGCTTCCTTTCGGTAAGCCTCGGAAGACGATTTGATACCGTGCAATTCCGCCAAGGCGCGGATGATGTCAAGCAGGGTGTTTCGTTCTTTGGTATTCAGGGGCGGATCGGCGGGCGGCGGATCGGGAAACAGCCACGGCGGGCGAATCCCGCGTTGCTCACACCAGGCCAGTAGATCAGCGCGGGAAATTTTACAGATCGTTGTTGTGAATTTTCTGTGTACGATTGGGCGGTGGTCGGTATCGTCATTTATGCTGATGCGGCGCATCCCGACGCGATGAGGGGTACAGTGTTGAATCTCGGTTTTTTCAGCCGGTAGGTTTCCATGATTGATGTCTTCCATGAGCTTATTGAAAACCATGGATTTTTTGGAAACTTGGTCTTTATCAGCAGGATTCAGAATACCCGTGATGGCTTGAGTCGCTTGATCAACGGTGAAGACGTCCAGCAGGGAAAATGGATTCATCGCGCACCTTCACACCTTGGGAGAAGGAGCCGCGCCAGGGCCGGGCAAGGTGCAAACCCGGCCTTTTCACGGGCCAGGCTAGGCGCGGCGTAACGGGTTTATGACTTATCCACAGGTTGTGGATAACTTGCGGCGAATGGGAATGATGACGCCTCCTTGAGTCAGCCCGTCCAGATAGTCACTCCAAGCCTGCATCATGCGGCGGCGTTCCGGCAGGTGTTCAGCCCGGCAGTAGGCGGCTTTGATCGAGTTGCGCTCGGCGTGTGCCAACTGGCGCTCAATCACATCCGAAAGGAATCCTTGCTCATGCAGGATGGTGGACGCCATGGCCCGAAAGCCGTGAACGGTCATCTGTTCCTTGCCATACCCCAGCCGACGCAATGCCGACAATAGGGCGACTTCGCTCAACGGTAAGCCGGGCGTTCGCAAGTTGGGAAAGACAAACGGACTCGCCCCAGTGAGTGGCTGAATTTCCTGCAGGATGGCGATGCATTGCGTCGCCAAGGGGACCAGATGCGCTTCCCGCATTTTCATTTTAGGGCCGGGAATTCGCCATTCACCCGCGTCCAGATTCAATTCTGTCCATTCCATTTTGCGCAGTTCTCCAGGGCGAACGAACAGCCGGGGAGCCAGACGCAGGGCGGTCTTGACGATGAACGTTCCGGTATAGCCGTCAATGGCGCGGAGTAGGTGACCAATGTCCATCGGGTCGGTGATCGCTGCAAAATGCTGATTCCGCAACGGCGGTAAAGCGCCGCGCAGGTCGGGGGTGGGATCGCGGTCAGCGCGACCGGTCGCGACGCCATACCGGAAGATGCGCCCAGCGGTCGCAACGGTCCGGTGAGCGGTTTCCAGCGCGCCACGGCTTTCAATGCGCCGCGCCACGGCCAACACTTCTCGCGGTTCAATCGCCTTGACGGGTCGCGGTCCTAACCAGGGGAGTAGATCGTGATCCAAAATTCCGGCGATTTTTTCTCGGTAGCTGGGTGCCCAGTCCGCTTGAAACTTTCGCCGCCATTCATCGGCCAGGGCGGCAAACGAATCCGCGCCGGTATCCCGTTGCCGGGTGGCCTTCCGGGCCGCGCTGGGGTCAATCCCGTCGCGCACCTGGCGGCGAATCGCATCACGGCGTTGCCGCGCCTCCTTGAGACTGACTTCCGGGTAGACCCCGACACTGAGAAGTTGCGCCTTGCCAGCGAACTGATATTTGACTCGCCACCACTTGCTACCAGTCGGGTTGATTTGGACGTACAGCCCGCGCTCGTCAAACATTTTCACGGCGCGAGGGCCGGGTTTTGCGGTGCGGATCGCCAGATCAGTGAGGGGCATGGATCGCGGTTACTCCATAGGCGAGGTAGTTACCACCAACGTTACCCGCTGATTCCATGGATTGCAATAGAAGTTAATCGAAGTCTATAGACAAGATAACCCATAAAAAACCCGCTGTTAAGCGGGCGGATAGACTGGGTTCAACGTGGTAAAAGCGATAAGGAGCGCCCCGAACAGGAATTGAACCTGTGACCTCACCCTTAGGAGGGGTGCGCTCTATCCAACTGAGCTACCGGGGCTAGAAAGGAAAGAAGAATATTGAGTCAAGCCAAGAATAGCCGATCAAGGCTAACTCGAACAAGCGGCGCGATCTCACATTAACTCAACCGGCCAGCTCAATTGAAACTCACGCCGACTGGCGTCGGGCCAGGTCGCTTCGGCCATGCAAACATTGCCACTGTTACCTATCCGTAACACTGTCGAGGAACGAGTGCCGTAACCGGGCGCGTCAATGAAAATCGCTGATAACCACCGTTCCCAGTCCAGCGGCACGCCCGTTTTGGGCAATTCAGCATCCGGGGCCATGATGCGATCCGTCAGTATCTTCAGCAACTCATCTGATACCGGGTCAGGCGACTGTTCCAGCAGGTTTTGCAACATCGTCAGCCCCCGCCTTAGCTTGGGCCAGGGCGTATCCAGCAGGTGGTTGCTAAGGCCATACAATCCCGGCGGCAGCGCCCGGGGTTGACCGGCACGGTTGGAGTAGTAGTACAAACCCGTTTCATCGCCCAGCAACAGATTGAAACTGTTATAGCGGTCCGCCACTGCGGGCAACTGTTCCAACGCAACGCACGCGGACTGGTCCCCTTGCAGATAACCGCTGATCAGATGACCTCGCGATGGCGCACCCGCCATCATCCGGCGGGGATCGCGATAGTTGGTAATGGCGGCAAAGCGCCCAGTACGGGTGACGCCCATCCAGGCGCCGCCTGCCTGAAGATCACGTCCCGCTAACACCTGCGGCGCATCGTCCCAAAACGCCAACGGCGCCGTGGGTCGATCATGAAATTCATCACGATTCGCCGCGACGAGCAGTTCATAGCCCGGATGGTAGCGGTAAGCCATTAAGATTAAGCACATGGCAGAAAAGCCTCTCAGCCGTTTCCGTCATAAAGCTTCAAAATATCCAGAGCCATCGCCATCCGGATCAGTTGCGACAGAGTGCGGGCGCTCATCTTCTGCATCACCTTGGCGCGGTGAACCTCTACCGTCTTGTGGCTCAGATTCAGCAAATCGGCTATTTCCCGGTTGGACAGCCCCTCAGCGACTTGCTGCAAAATATCCTGCTCGCGTGGGGTGAGAGCCTTGAACCGGCTGACCAGCATCTGCCGCCACGCCCGGTGGCGCCGCCGGACTCGATCTTCAGCCACGGCATGATGCACACCATCCAGTAACATCTGATCGTTCAGCGGTTTTTCCAGAAAATCCAGCGCCCCCTGCTTCATGGCGGCGACCGCCGTCGCCACATCACTATGATCAGCCATCACGATGACCGACAAATCGATATCCTGGGCGCGTAAATACTCTTGGACGCTGGATTCGGTAAGTCTTGGAATACAGAGATCAAGCAATAAACAAGCCGGACGCTCCGGTCGGTAGGCAGTCAGGAATGCTTCCAGATCAGCGAAAGCTCGGGCGAATAACCCGACCGATTCCATCAACCGACGCAGCGTATCGCGCAATGCGGCGTCTGGATCCAGAATATAGATAATAGGCGTATCACAGTGACTCACGAGCTTCCGGTACGCTAAAAAGCAGTAGATCGCAGGAGTATAAAACATCCCATCAACGCCGGAAGAGTTCGGTACAATTTCTCCTACTGAAAAAATGACCCCGCTGTCCATATCGGAGAACTCACGCGATGACCGTATCCCCCCACGCTGAAGACCACCTCGTTCTACGTCAAGACGAGGCTGGTATCGCCACGCTGACCTTGAATCGCCCCAAGCAGTACAATGCTCTGTCCCAGGCCATGCTGGGCGCCCTGCAAGCCGCACTGGATGCGGTTGCCACCGATGCGACGGTTCGGGTCGTCGTAATCGCCGGCAACGGCCCAGCGTTTTGTGCGGGTCATGATCTCAAGGAAATGCGCACCCAGACGGACCGGGCGTTTCATCAAGCGCTATTCGCCCAATGTGGACAGGTCATGCTGACCATCAACCGCCTGCCGCAACCGGTCATCGCTCGGGTGCAGGGCATCGCCACCGCCGCAGGTTGCCAGTTGGTCGCCGCCTGTGATCTGGCCGTTGCCTCCGACAACGCCCGTTTCGCCGTCTCCGGCATCAATGTTGGGCTGTTCTGCGCCACGCCCGGCGTCGCGCTGAGCCGTAATTTGGGTCGTAAACCCGCACTGGAACTATTGCTGACCGGCGAGTTCATCGACGCCCTGACCGCTCAACGCCAGGGTCTGATCAATCGGGTCGCGCCGCTGGATCAATTGGATGCCGAAATTTGGCGACTGGCCGAGGCGATCTGCAACAAATCCCCACTGGCGATTCGTATGGGTAAGGAACTGTACTATCGGCAACTGGGATTGCCGTTGGAAGAGGCCTACGCCTGCGCCAGCCAGGCCATGGCCTGCAACATGGACAGCGAAGACGCCCGTGAAGGCATCGATGCCTTCATCGCCAGACGCAAACCCACATGGAAAGGCTGTTAAAGCGCCGTCGATTTTTATGCCGCCGTTTTTTTCTTTTTCTATCGCTCGACAAAACGATAAATACCCATTAACCCCATTGGAGAATTTCTATGAGCGCCAATACCCACAACATCTATGAAATGAGCCTGGACCAGAGCCCGGCCAATTACGTACCGCTGACCCCGTTGACCTTCATCGAGCGGGCTGCTTCAGTTTATCCTCACTACACCGCCGTGGTGCATGGCCCAGTCCGGCGCGACTGGGCGACGACCTACGCCCGGTGTCGGCAACTGGGTTCGGCGCTGCAAAAACGCGGCGTCGGCCTTGGCGATACGGTAGCGGCCATGCTGCCCAACATCCCGGAAATGTTCGAGGCGCATTTTGGCGTCCCGATGTCCGGCGCGACGCTGAATACGTTGAACATCCGACTCGACGCCGAGACGATTGCGTTCATGCTCGAACATGGCGAAGCGAAAATTCTGCTCACCGACCGCGAGTTCTCCGAAACCATCAGCAAAGCGCTGCGGTTGATGCCCGCCGCCAAGCGGCCTCTGGTGGTTGATGTGGATGATCCGCAATTTGCCGGCGGCGAAAAACTGGGAACGCTGGACTATGAAACGTTGCTGGCGGAGGGCGATCCGCAGTTTGCCTGGCCGACTCCGGCCAGTGAATGGCAAGCTATCACCCTGAATTACACCTCCGGCACGACGGGTAATCCCAAAGGGGTGGTCTACCACCATCGTGGCGCGTATTTGAACGCAATCAGCAACGCCATAGTGTGGAACATGGGTCTGCACCCGGTTTATCTGTGGACCCTGCCGATGTTTCACTGCAACGGCTGGTGCTTCCCGTGGACCATCGCCGCCACAGTCGGTGTGAATGTCTGTCTGCGCCAAGTGCGCGCCGATCTGGTTTTCGAGTTGATCAAGCAGGAAAAGGTCAACCATTTCTGCGGCGCACCGATTGTGCTGAATCTGCTCAAGAACGCCCCGGACGAAATGAAAGCGGGCGTTAACCATCCGGTCAAGGTGATGACCGCCGGCGCCGCGCCGCCCGCCGCGGTCATCGAGGGGATGCAACGAATGAATTTCGATGTGACCCACACCTACGGCCTGACTGAGACGTATGGGCCGTCGGTGGTCTGCGCCTGGCATGGCGAATGGGATACATTGAGTCTGCCGGAGCGGGCGGCGCTAAAATCCCGCCAAGGTGTGCGCTACCCGATGCTGGAAGAATTGAGGGTAGCCAATCCTCAGACGTTGGAACCCGTGCCGAAAGATGGCGAGACCATCGGCGAAATCTTCATGCGCGGCAACGTGGTCATGAAGGGTTATTTGAAGAATCCCGCTGCAACCGATGAAGCATTCCAGGGCGGCTGGTTCCACAGCGGTGATCTGGCCGTCTGGCATGAGGATGGTTATATCGACATCAAGGACCGCTCCAAGGACATCATCATCTCCGGTGGCGAAAACATCTCGACCATTGAGGTTGAGGACATCCTGTACCGACATCCGGCAGTGATGGAAGTGGCGGTCGTGGCGCGGCCCGATGAAAAGTGGGGTGAGACGCCCTGCGCGTTCGTAACCGTCAAACCGGGCATGGAGCATGTGACAGAGGAGGAGATTATGGAGTTCTGTCGCAACCAGTTAGCACGGTTCAAAGTGCCAAAGACCGTGGTGTTTGGCCCCCTGCCCAAAACCTCAACCGGCAAGATGCAAAAATTCATTTTGCGTGAGCGAGCCAAGGCGCTTTAAGGGTCGGCGAAAGCTTTTCCGGCCGGCTGAAAACAGCTTTGCAAAATTGACCTCCCTCCCTTCCGGGGAGGAGGTTTTTTTATCTCTTCGATCCACAAGAGTGGACACCAAGACGCTACGCTTGCGGCGTTTGCTTTGCTACCGACAATATTGTCTTTCACACGGCGTCCCGTCGCAATCACCGTCCATGCTAAGGGACTGTCTAAAATTAACCCAAGGCTCTCTGCCGCCGATAAGCCAGCGCCAACAAAATGATGCCCACGGCGATCAACGGCAGGGACAACAACTGTCCCATCGTCAGCCAACCGAACGCCAAGTAACCCAGTTGCGGGTCTGGCTGGCGGACAAATTCCACCAGAAACCGGAATATGCCGTAGCTCAACGCGAATACGCCGGACACCGCCATAGTCGGGCGTGGCTTGACGGAGAACAGCCAGACAATGAGAAACAGCGTTACGCCTTCAAGCGCCGCCTGGTACAACTGCGAAGGATGACGCGGCAGGTGATCGCCGGTCTGGCTGAACACCATCCCCCAGGGTAAGTCGGTTACCCGACCCCACAACTCACCGTTGATGAAATTGCCGATTCGTCCGAACAGAATGCCGGGAGCGATCAACGGAGCAATAAAATCGACCGCCACCCAAAATGGTTTCTGATATTTGCGGGCGAACAACGCCATCGCCAGCAATACGCCGAGAAAGCCCCCATGGAACGACATGCCGCCTTCCCAGACCCGGAACAGCATCAATGGATCGTGCAAAAAGCTGTTGAAGCCATAAAACAGCAAATAGCCGATCCGCCCACCGAGCATGACGCCGAGGGCGATGTAAAACACCAGATCGTCCACCTGCGCAACGGTCCAACCTGACTGAGGTTGCCGGGCGCGGTAACGGCCCAGCGCCCAGCCGGTCAGAAAACCGAGCAGGTACATCAACCCATACCAGCGGATGTGCAGTGGCCCCAGACTGAACGCTACCGGGTCAAAATCGGGATGGATCAGCATGGAAAGCGCTCCTCTCAGGCTGGCAATACTCGTGCAATCAGGGCTTTAAGATAGTCTGTTTCAGGAATCGCCGGGGGAACCGGATGATCCGGTCCCTGCCGACCCTGTTCCAATATCACCAGATTGCGGTCGAGATGCCGTGCAGCTTGCAACAAGATCTGCTCCAGCGCGTCACGGGGGAACAACTGTGAACAGGAACAGGACATCAACAAACCGTCGCGTTCCAATACTTGCATGGCCATTTCGTTGATGCGCCGGTAAGCCAGCGTCCCTTCCTTCAAGTCCTTACGGCGCTTGATAAAAGCCGGCGGATCGACGATGACGACGTCAAACCGTTCGCGGGCTTCGCGCAGCGCCTTCAACACCTCAAAAGCGTCGCCCTGCTGGAACTGTACCCGGTCACTGACTTTATTTAATGCGGCGTTCGTTGCGGCTAATTCCAGGGCCGGCGCGGAACTGTCCACGCACAACACTTGACGAGCCCCGCGCACCGCCGCCCGGATGCCCCAAGCCCCGACGTAGCTAAAAACATCCAACACCCGCCGATCACGGACATAGCGATCCAACCGGGCGCGATTATCACGCTGGTCGTAAAACCAGCCCGTTTTCTGCCCGGTGCGCGGTGCCACCTGGAACTGCAACCCGTCTTCCTCGACTATGACAGTGTCAGGAGCCGCGCCAGTAGCGTCCGCTACATAACGCCCCAAACCTTCGATTTCACGCACCGGGCTGTCATTACGCCACAGCACGGCCTTGGGCTTCAGCACCTTTTGCAAGGCGGCCAGAACCTCCTCTTTCCGCTGATCCATGCCAGCGGTGGTCAACTGCGCAACACACAAGTCGCCATAGCGATCCACAATCAATCCTGGCAAACCATCGCCCTCACCATGAACCAGCCGATAAAACGGCCGCTCATACAGCCGCTCGCGTAGGCTCAACGCCACGTTCAGGCGATGCACCAGCAGCGAAGGGCTCAAGGGATGTTCTGGATCGCGGCTGACCAACCGGGCGCAGAGCAGAACGTGTGGATTGATATAACCCGTGCCAATAAATTTGCCGTTGCTGGCTTGAATTGTGACGGGCTGACCGGGCTGGAAATCGCGTAGCGGCGTAGCTTCGACATCCACTTCGTTGCTATAGACCCAGAGATGACCCGCCCGCAGCCGGCGATCTTCATTTTTACGCAGGCGCAATGGCGCGAATTCAGTGGGGGAAACCAGGTGTTCAGACATGAGAAAAGGATTCCGGGGTACGGGATACGAGCAGGGTGTGAAACGGCTGAACCGGTTGAAAGCCGGCTTTGCATTCGAGCAATCAACCTGGCGGCCAACCCAGTTGCCGGCCCGCCAGTAAATGCATGTGAATATGGAAGACCAGTTGGCCCGCATCGCGGTTACAATTAATCACCGTTCGATAACCACTTTCCGCGATGCCCAGTTCTTTAGCCAACTGTTTCGCCGCCAGGTGCATCCGGCCCACCAACACCGCGTCGGCCTCGGTCAAATCGTTGAGCGTTGCGATATGCCGCCGGGGAATGATCAGCCAATGAATTGGCGCTTCCGGGTTAATGTCCCGGAAGGCCAGTACTTCGCCGTCATCGTAAAGCGTGGCCGCTGGAATGTCGCCAGCAGCGATCTTACAGAAAATGCAATCGGTCATGCTGTGGTTTCCTTCCGGTCGCTCTAAAAATCCCGGCGACCTGCAAAAGCATGCGCCAAAGTGCCGCCATCCACCGATTCCAGTTCTCCGCCCAAGGGGACGCCATGAGCGATGCGGGTGGCGCGGACGCCGCGTTCGCGGGCCAGTTCCCCAATGTAATAAGCGGTCGCCTCGCCTTCCACGGTGGGATTGGTGGCCAAAATGACCTCACGGATTTCGCCTCCATTCAACCGGGCTTCCAAAATGTCCAGCCCCAATTCTGCCGGTCCGATGCCGTCCAGCGGCGATAAATGGCCCATCAGCACAAAATACCGACCCTGAAACCCGGTCGCCTGCTCCACCGCCAGCACATCCGCCGGGGTTTCAATCACACACAACTGAGCAGGGTCACGCCCGGGATTGGCGCACAGGGCGCAAACATCCGTTTCGCTCAGGTCGCGACATAGTCGGCAATGACCAATGCGCTCCAAAGCCATGCGCAAGGTTTCCACCAACCGCCCGGCTCCGATGCGATCCCGCTCCAACAGGTGCAACGCCATCCGCTGGGCCGACTTCGGCCCCACCCCTGGCAGGCAGCGCAACGCTGTCATGAGTTGATTGAGCAGCGGCGAAGCAGCCATATCTTCAGAACGGTAGTTTCAAGTCGCCCAGCATGCCTGGCGGCAAACCCATCCCGGAGGTGAGACCGGCCATTTTGTCCTGCACGGTGCGTTCGACCTTATGCACCGCGTCGTTGATTGCAGCAGCGACTAAATCTTCCAGCATATCCTTGTCATCGCCGACCAGACTGTCGTCGATGTGAATCCGCTGCACCTCGTAGCGCCCCGTCATCAACACGCTGACCAGCCCGCCACCTGATTCACCCGCGATCTCCAGCGTTGCAATTTCCGCCTGCGCCTTTTGCAGGTTTTCCTGCATCTTCTGCGCCTGCTTCATGATATTGCCCAAACCGCCTTTCATGATTTTTCTCCGATGCCTAATGATTTCTAATGAGTCCCATCCGTTTCATCCAACGAATGGACTGCGACAATCCGCGCATCAAACCGTTCCTCCATATCCCGCACATGTGGATCATGGCGGATCTGTTCGTTTGCGGCTTGCTGCCGTTCCGTCTGCTGCTGTTTTTGTTGAGCAGCGGGCGTCGCCGCTGCGACCGCGCCAATCTGGATTTTCAAAGTCACCGGCCTGCCGAGGTGCTGTTCCAGCGCAGCCTGGATACGCTCCTCAACGGCTTTGTTCAGCATTTGAGCGTAGCCAGGCTCCAGGGTCAACCGGAAAGCATCGCCATTCCGTTCCGCCAGGGCGCTATTCAGCGCCACCTGTTTGGGGATGCCCGCCAAAGACAGTTGCGTCACCAGTGCGCCCCATTCTGAAACGGGCGGTGTGGAACTCGCGGGAGCTGACGAGGGCTGAACGACGCGGGGAGTGGTTGCAACGGTGGGAACTGTTGTAGGCATTAGCGCGGGCGCAGGCGTTGCTGCTGGCTCCAAAGTCGCTGGACGGAAACACAGCATCCGCAACAGCGCCATCTCGAACCCGCCACGCGGGTCAGGGGCCAGCGGCAAATCACGCCGGCCCAGCAGGGCAATCTGATAAAACAATTGCACATCCTCGGGCGGCAGCATAGCCGCAAACCGACGCAACTCTGCAGGGTCACTCACCTCATCATCGGCCAGCACATCCGGCGCCGCCTGGGTCAAGGCAACCCGCTGCAATAGCGACAATAATTCAGCCAGCACCGCCGCATAATCGGGCGCGTTCTCGTCCAGTTCCGCGACCTGCCGCAATAATCCCGGTGCATCATTAGCCGCCAGCGCCTCCAGCAAGCCTGTCACCCGCCGTTGATCGATACTGCCGAGCATAGCGCTGGCCGTCGCCGTTTCCACCTGACCCCCGCCGAAGGCAATCGCCTGATCCAGCAGGCTCAGCGCATCACGCATACTGCCATCGCCCGCACGGGCAATCAGTTGCAGCGCCGCCGCCTCGCACGGAATGTTTTCCTGTTCCATCAACTGCTGTAGATACCGGCTGATCACGCCAGTGGGCAAGCGTTTGAGGCTGAATTGGAGACAGCGCGACAGGATCGTGACCGGCAACTTCTGCGGATCAGTGGTCGCCAGCAGGAATTTCACATGCGGCGGCGGTTCTTCCAGGGTCTTGAGCAAGGCGTTGAAACTGTGGTTGGAAAACATATGCACTTCGTCAATGAGATACACCTTGAAACGCCCACGACTGGGGGCGTACTGCACGTTTTCGAGCAATTCACGGGTTTCATCGACCTTGGTGCGAGAGGCGGCGTCCACCTCGATCAAATCCACGAAGCGGCCCGCGTCAATCTCCAGGCAGGCGGAACACTGACCGCAGGGCGTGGACGATACGCCGATTTCACAGTTCAGAGATTTAGCGAAAATTCGGGCAATTGTTGTTTTACCGACTCCACGGGTGCCAGTGAACAAGAAGGCGTGGTGCAGGCGCTGCCGGTCAAGGGCGTTGGTCAGGGCGCGAACGACATGCTCCTGACCGACCAGTTCATGGAACGTGCGCGGCCGCCATTTGCGGGCCAGAACCTGGTAGCTCATAAAACCCTTTGCATGGATACCTGATGTCGGGTATCTGGCGCCTTGAAGAGGGTGGCGACCCCTACCCGCCGCACCCCGGCGCCCGAAGTCACTGCTGCCGCTGCTCCCTTCCGGGCCTGACGGGGTTCACAGCTTGTCGTCGCGAGGGGACCGATAGGAGCCACCATGGAAAGAAAAATATGCAGGCGGCGATTGCTGCGGCCTGCATTGTAGGAGGGCTTATAACCGCGATACGGCTATAAGTAAATATCCCCCGGCAAAACCGGAGGGTTATCCAATGTAATCAGGAGGATTAACCCACCCGGAAATACGCCTCGCGTTCCGGCAGGTCGATACCGGTCAGGCGCAACGGCAACACACTGTCTGGCGCAACACTGTCTGCAACTTTCACCCGCGTTTCCAGGGCCAACGCCGAAATGAGCACCGTGCCACGCGGCATCCGCTTCTCCACTAACACCCCTTCACCCTGCCAACCGGGATGTTGCTGGAGATAGACCACGGTCCAGTGCTGGCGGGACAGCCGCTCGGCCCGGCGCACACCAGACGCCACCGCTTCCGCTGCGCCGACCCGCGCCACGATGGTTTGGGCGTCCAATGGATCATCGCCGCGCAAAAAAGCGCGCAATTGTTGATGAACCACCAGATCGAGATAGCGCCGCATCGGACTGGTTGCCTGGGCGTAAACTGCCAACCCCAGCCCACCGTGCGGACCGGGCAGGCTGCTGTATTGACGGGGTCGCATGCTGCGTCGCAGACCGTGCATCGCCGCCAGACTCACGGGCTGCCGGTCAGCGGCGTCTACTGGCTCCTGGGTGGTGAACGGGAACGGTAGTCCTCGCTCCAACGCGAAATGGGCGGCGGCTTCGCCCGCCATAATCATCGCCTCGGCCACCAACATCCGGCTGCGCAACCGAGGCAGCGGTTGAATATCCACCCGACCTGCATTGACGCGCATTTTCACTTCCGGCAGGTCAATAAAAATAGCTCCCTGGGCGCGGCGACGAGCCTGATGGCGTTCAGCCAGTTCGTAGAGGCGGCAAAATGGTTCCTGGTCCAACCGCATGTCCACCTGCTCATAAGTCAACCGCTGCACCCGCACCCAACTGGGAACCACCTCGACATCAATGACGACTCCTTGCGCATCCAGGCTCAGGCCGAAAGACAATGCTGGTGATACTTCCAGCAACCCTAGTCCCAGTTGTTGCACCGCCGCTTCCGGCAACATTGGAATCGTGGTTTCCGGCAAATACAAGGTTGCCCCCCGTGCGCGCGCCTCGACATCGGCGGGACTGTCGGGGGAAACCAGGGCAGCGACATCGGCGATATGCACCCACAGCCGGTCTCCATCCAGGCTCAGCGCATCATCAGGATCAAGATTACCCTCGTCGTCGATGGCGAAAGCCGGCAGACCGGTCAGGTCCAAACGCGGTTCCTGCGGCAACTCCGCCAGTAGCGCCTGCGGACGCTCCAGTATCGCGCCTGTCCGGCGCGGCCAAGGATTGCGCCATTCATCCCAATAGCCCAGCCGCAGCAACAGGGCATGGGCGCTTTCCGGGGTCTGGTTACACTCTAACGCCTGTAACACCCGGCTCTGCTCACGCTGTCCCCAGATCAGTTCCTCGACTTCGATCAGATAGCCGGCGTCTTCCGGGGCGCAACGACCCGCCCGCGCCCGTTGCAGAAAGCCGGTCCAGGCGTCCCGTTCAGCCGCTTTCGTCTCTCGAATAATCCGCTCCTGCGTAACCTCCGCCAGTGGCCGCACTTTGATCGCCTCCGGCGTTCCCTGAAAATACAGTCCTTCGTCCACTAGTCGCCAGGCAGCCCAGGCCGTGGCTGGGGTATAAACCCCATAAATCAATTCGGCCAGTTCTGATAAGGTGGTCTGGCTACCGTCCAACAATTCGCAGGCGGCCTCCACCTCGCCCGCCGGGACTTCTCCCAGCTCACGCGGAGTGCGCAACGGACCAGGATGTAGCAACAAGACGTCCTTGAGCCGGACCCGCAGCGACCGACCATCTTCCAGTTCGATGTCCAACTTGTCGCCGAGCGCGGCAACCCGGGCGGGACCGTTCTTGTACAGCACCAGACTGTTCTGCGGGATATTCATCAGACCTCGGGGAATGTGGAGCAGGTCAATCAATCAACGATGGGAGCGATAAATGAATATCATAACAAAGGTTGTCAGCGTTCCAGCCTTTCACCGGCAGCGAACAGCCAGGCGAGGATGCACGCCCAACGAAAATAGCAAACCGCATAGCGCGGAACGCCTAAAAACCTTATTATAATTAGTGAAGCTAAAACCAGCGGCTTGCTGCCCTGCATCAAGGGGCGCAATCCAAAAAAATACCAACAACATCAATTGATCAGACTTGACCACGCCTTCCCGATTCACCATTCCGGCTTTTATCCGGTCTGCCCTGTCCCCAAGGCAGGCTTTCAAGCTCCCACCGTCGCTGGTCCGCTGGCGACGCCCGATACCTAATGAGGAGTAGAGCGTTTATGCATGACATTATTCACCAATTAGAACAAAAACGCGTCGGCGCCCGTCTGGGCGGGGGTCAGCGCCGCATCGACGCGCAGCATAAGCGAGGCAAACTCAGCGCTCGCGAACGCATCGAAGTCCTGCTCGATCCAGGCAGCTTCGAAGAATGGGATATGTTCGTTGAGCATCGTTGCTCTGATTTCGGCATGGCCGATACCACGATCCCCGGCGACGGCGTAGTGACTGGCTATGGAACCATCAATGGCCGCATCACCTTTGTTTTCAGCCAGGATTTCACGGTGTTCGGCGGTTCGCTGTCCGAAGCTCACGCTGAGAAAATCTGTAAGATCATGGATCACGCTATCAAGGTCGGCGCACCGGTCATCGGCCTGAACGACTCCGGAGGCGCCCGCATTCAGGAAGGCGTCGCCTCGCTGGCCGGTTACGCCAATGTGTTTCAGCGTAATGTGATGGCTTCCGGGGTCATCCCACAGATTTCCGTCATTATGGGTCCCTGCGCCGGTGGCGCGGTCTATTCCCCGGCCATGACGGATTTCATCTTCATGATCAAGGACACGTCCTATATGTTCGTGACCGGTCCTGAAGTCGTGAAAACCGTCACTCATGAAGAAGTCACTGCCGAGGAATTGGGTGGGGCCATGACCCACTCGATCAAGTCCGGCGTCGCGGACCGCGCTTTTGAGAATGACATCGAAGCCTTGTTGATGATCCGGCGGTTTATGAACTTCCTGCCGTCCAACAACAAAGACAAGCCGCCGTTCCGCCCGACACCCGATCCGGCTGATCGGATGGACTATTCGCTGGACACGCTGATTCCCGATAGCGCCAACAAACCTTACGACATGAAGGAATTGATCCTGAAGGTCGTGGACGACGTCGACTTCTTCGAGGTGCAGCCGGAAAACGCCAAGAACATCATCACCGGTTTGGCGCGGATGGACGGTTGGCCGGTCGGCATCATCGCCAATCAACCGATGGTTCTGGCCGGATGTCTGGACATCAAGTCTTCGATCAAGGCGGCCCGTTTCGTGCGGTTTTGCGACGCCTTCAATATTCCGATCATCACCTTTGTCGATGTCCCCGGCTTCATGCCTGGCACCTCTCAGGAATACGGCGGCATCATCAAGCACGGCGCCAAGCTGTTGTATGCCTATGCCGAATGCACCGTGCCCAAAGTCACCGTCATTACCCGTAAAGCCTATGGCGGCGCGTATGACGTTATGAGTTCCAAGCATCTGCGCGGCGACGTCAACTTCGCCTGGCCGACTGCCGAAATCGCTGTCATGGGACCGAAAGGCGCCGTCGAAATCATTTTCCGCCAGGATATCGGCGACCCGGTCAAAATTGCCGACCGCACCGAAGAATATCGCAAGAAATTCGCCAACCCGTTTATCGCTGGCCATCGCGGCTTCATCGATGACGTGATCATGCCGCATGGCACCCGCAAGCGTATTTGCCGCTCGCTGGCGATGTTGCGGGACAAGGAACTCGAAAATCCGTGGCGCAAGCACGGCAATATTCCGCTGTAAGGGGTGGGACGCATGTTTAAGAAAATTCTCATTGCCAATCGCGGCGAAATTGCCTGCCGTGTCATCAAAACCGCCCGCAAAATGGGCATCAAGACCGTCGCGGTCTACTCCGAAGCCGACAGGGACGCCCTGCACGTCGAGATGGCGGACGAGGCCGTGTTCATCGGCCCACCGCCCACCGCGCAAAGCTATCTGGTCATGGAGCGCATTGTCCAGGCCTGTAAGGACACCGGCGCGGAAGCGGTGCATCCCGGCTATGGTTTTCTGTCGGAACGTGCGGCGTTCTGCGAAGCGTTGGACAAGGAAGGAATCGTATTCATCGGCCCGAAGGTGCGGGCGATTGACGCGATGGGCGACAAGATCACCTCCAAGAAATTGGCCAAGGAAGCCGGCGTCAGCACGGTCCCTGGCTACAACGAGGTGATCAAAGACACCCAGGAAGCCGTCAAGATTGCCCAGGGTATTGGCTACCCGGTCATGATCAAGGCGTCAGCCGGCGGCGGCGGCAAAGGGATGCGGGTCGCCTGGAATGATGCCGAATGCGCCGACGGCTTCGAGCGCTCGACCAACGAAGCCCGTTCCTCCTTCGGCGACGAGCGGGTTTTCATCGAGAAATACATCGAAGAGCCGCGCCACATTGAGATTCAGGTGTTGGGCGACAGCCACGGCAACATTGTCTATCTGGGCGAGCGGGAATGTTCGCTACAACGTCGGCATCAAAAGGTGATTGAGGAAGCGCCGTCCCCGTTCCTGGACGAGAAAACCCGCAAGGCGATGGGCGAACAGGCGGTCGCATTGGCTCGGGCCGTCGACTATCAGTCGGCGGGCACAGTGGAATTTATCGTCGACGCCAAGCGCAATTTCTACTTCCTGGAGATGAACACCCGCTTGCAAGTGGAGCATCCGGTCACGGAATACATCACCGGACTGGATCTGGTCGAGCAGATGATCCGAGTCGCCGCAGGTGAGAAGCTGGCCTTCACCCAGGACGATGTCAAGCTTAAGGGCTGGGCCATCGAAGCTCGCGTTTATGCTGAAGACCCCTTCCGCAATTTCCTACCTTCGATTGGCCGGTTAGTCAAGTACATGCCGCCCAAGGAAACCGAGGTGGTGCGGGTCGATACCGGCATTTACGAAGGCAGCGAAGTGTCGATGTACTACGACCCGATGATCGCCAAGCTGATCACTTATGGAGCGACCCGCGACCGTGCGATTGCGCACATGCGGGATGCGCTCAACGAGTTCTTCATTCGCGGCGTCGCACACAACATCAGCTTCCTGGCGGCGCTGATGGTGCATACCCGGTTCATGACCGGGCGCATCAGCACCAATATGATCGCCGAGGAATATCCCAACGGCTTCCACGCCGCCGACGTGCCGCATGACGATCCGGCGTTACTGATCTCAGTGTCCGCCTTTCTCCATCGCCGCTATATGGACCGGGCGGCTCGAATCAGCGGTCAGTTGTTGGGCCACGAGCGCAAGATCACGAACGACTGGGTCGTGCTAATGAGCGGCAAGCAACATCCGGTGCATGTCGATCCCGCGGAGGGCGGTTACGATGTGGTGTACATGGGCGAGAACTATCAGGTGCGCAGCGACTGGCAGTTTGGCCAACCGTTGTTCAAAGGCACCCTGAATGGCACTGACATCTGCATCCAGGTGGAACGCCGCGATATGATTTATCGCCTGTTCCACTGGGGTTCACAGGCCGATGTGATGGTGCTGTCGCCCCGGATCGCCGATTTGCAGGCATTGATGCCGGTGAAAGCGCCGCCGGATCTATCCAAGTACCTGCTGTCGCCGATGCCTGGCCTGTTGACCAAGATCGCAGTCCAGGTAGGCCAAGAAGTCAAGGCCGGCGAGGAACTAGCCGTCATCGAGGCGATGAAGATGGAGAACGTGTTGCGCGCTGACCAGGATGCCAAGGTAGCGAAGATTATGGCGGCGGCCGGCGATAGTTTGGCAGTGGATCAGGCTATCATCGAGTTCGAGTGATCCACTGCGCAAAGGGGGCGGTCACGCCGCCCTCTTCTTGATGAAACCGGTTGCCTCAACGGGCAGCCGGTTTTTTTTGGTTGCGCTGATCCCATGCTTGGTCATTCACCCCCCGCCCAGCGAACGCCAAAACCGTTTTGTCCAGGAACTTTTCAGTGTCGGGCGAATACCCTGCGCCAGGAAATGGGCAGTGTAGCGTTTATCTCCTTCCATGATGTGCTTGGTCAACCACGTTTTGAGAAAATGCGCCAATTCAAAGCCAATGGCGCCCTGGCCCTTCTCCCATTTGTCCTTCATCTCAGTCAACTGCATGATCAGCTTATCATGTTCTTCCTTATGACGCTCGTAATCTGGATAGTGCAGAATGCGCAGCAGGCTTTCCTCGACCGCAAAATGAACGCGGGTATATTCATCCAAGCGGTCGATAATGCCCTTAGTGGCTTGCATTGTTCGTCCCTGCTGCATCACCTCGTGGATTTCATTCAATAAATCCACGAGCACCTTGTGCTGAGCGTCGATTTCCTCAATGCCGACGCTCAATTCGTTGGACCATTCGATAAATTTGACCATCACCATACATCCTCGTCATATTTGTAGGTATTGAGACCGGCAGTTGGAGAATCACCCGGTGCGCTGAGAAAATCACATGCCGCCTGGAGAAAAGGCGGCAGTTCGAGAATAAATCATTATAATACCTGGAAAATGCGAAAAAAGCGGTTTTTCGAGAGGTGTCGCCATGCCAACCACGATTGCGATCCAGCGGATGTGAGGAGGGTGTAATGACCACCACGGTTTCTTCCCAGGCGCCAGCGGGCGCCACCTCCCACCCCCCCCGTCAACGGGTTGAACACGCTATTGCCCATCTGGATCATGTGCTACCTGGCCAGGCGCCTATTCTCAATTTCGTCCATCACAATACTCTGCACGGCTATCAGCATTTGCCTTTCGAACAGGCGCTGGCTGAAGCTGAACAACTCACCGGGATTCGAGCATGGCTGCCGGAGGAAGGATTTCGCAAACTCTATCAGGCGAACCAAATTGACGATGCTGATTGGGACGCGGTCTTTGCGCAACGTTCAGAGTTAAACACTGAAGCCATCTTGGCGCAAACGGTGGATCGAACCATCCGCCGGGGCGAAGTGTTGCGTATCTCACTGGTTTATGGAGTAGAAGCACTGGCCCCCAGCCCACTGGTCTGGCAGATGGAAGAACTCGACGCCACTCACTGCTTTCAGGCCGATGTTCCTGAGGCGATGCGCCAGCGATTGCTGAAAGCGGCTGGACAGAACGCCAACGCAGCGTTGGAAGATCTGTGGCGGGCTTGCCTTGATGCTTTCCAGTTGCCTGTCGCCAGCCTCCATCCAGAAGATCTGGTCGATTTGCAACTGACTCTGGCCAAGTCACTGCTGGCGCAATTCAAAATGAGCGGCGTGGGGGACGTGGAGGTTCCCGTCGTACATCAACGTATGCAGACGGAAGCCTTGGCGCTGATCGAGCGGTTATGCGCCGATGTGGGGGAAGGCGTCACCCTACGCGGCCTGCTGCGGACGCTCACTGGCCAGGATTTGCTCGATGAGGTCCGCCCGATTCTCATTCGCTGCTGCGCCGCTCATCTGGACGAAGGGCTGGCCGCCTGGAACCCGCCTCATCGGACTGAAGGTTTGTATCGAGCCTGGCGTCGCCTGGCCGCACAGGGTCCGTTCTGGACTTTTTCCAGCCTGCCCGATGGCCGTAAAGCGTTGGCTCACTGGCCGGAGGACCCGGTGGACGCGATCATCGCGGAACTGCGACGACGGGGCCTGCCCGAATCGTGTTGGGCCGGCTACCTGACCCGCCTGGCGCTGGAATTGCCGGGCTGGTCCGGGATGATCAACTGGCGCCAACACCATCCCAACTACCCAGCTAATCGAGAAACGCCGGTCGCGCTGGCCGATTATCTGGCGGTGCGGCTGTATCTCGATGGCCGGTGGATCGACGCTCTCTGCCACACTCACTGGGGACTGGAAGGAGCCCTGCCGGCCTTGCGTACTTATCTACTAGCGAATCCGGCGGAGGGACTGGTTCGGTACGCACTCTACGAGGGCCGTCTGCCAGAGTATTTGGCAAGCCGGGCGCGGGCTTTGGCCGAGAACTCGCAGGCGCAGTTCGCTCTTCCCAGCGCTGGAAACGACCCCTCTTTATCCAAGCCCGACCCTACCGGGGCAAAAAGCGCTTGGGACACGCTCGCCGACATGATCTGGACCTGGCGGCATAGTCCAGTAGCCGATCAGCCGGGAACCCCCACTGTGCAGGGCGATGCCTGGCGGCTGTTCCGCCTGGCCCAGCATCTCGGACTGTCCGGCGGCGAACTGCGCTCATTCTCCCGCGCTGATTGCGAACGCCTGCTGGCTCCCCTGGACGAACTATCGCCTGGCCAGCGCGGCGCCCTCTGGCAATCCGCCTACGAGCACCATTACCGGGAAACCTTGATTAACGCTCTAGCGGATAATCACGGGCGTTGGCCCGTTCGTGAGCAAAGACCGTCAGCACAGGTCGTGTTCTGCATCGACGACCGCGAGGAAGGCTTCCGCCGCCATGTGGAAGAATTGAACCCGGAGGTTGAAACCCTGGGCGCAGCGGGCTTTTTCGGTGTGGCGATGAATTGGCAAGGTTTGGATGACCACACTGTGACGCCGCTGTGCCCGGTGGTAGTGACGCCCGCCCACGAGGTGCGTGAAATCCCACGGCCCGGAACCGACCATGAACATCTGCAACGCTGCCAGCGTCGCCACCAACGCGGACAACTCCACGCCCTCTACCACGAAATCCGGCGTAACCTGCTGTCTTCCGCCCCTCTAATCGCTGCATTAGCGCCCGGTATGTTGCCGATCCTCGCAGGCAAGGTTTTCGCACCGTTCCGGCAGGGACAACTGGCCGAAGCGCTCACCGCCCACTGGGTTCCCGATGCGCCGACGGCAGTGGCGATCAATACGATCGATCCTGATCTGCCAGCGACTCCGGAACAGCCCCGTCCTGGCTTCACCGATGCTGAGCAGGCAGACCGGGTGGCGGGATTGTTGCGTAATATCGGTCTGACTAGGCAATTCGCCCCGCTGGTGATCCTCATGGGCCACGGTTCGATGAGCCAGAACAATCCGCATTTGGGTGCGTATGACTGTGGCGCATGTGGTGGACGCCACGGCGGGCCGAATGCCCGAACGTTCGCCGCCATGGCTAACCGTCCAGAGGTGCGGGCGCTACTGGCGGAACGCGGCCTGCACATCCCGGCGGATACATGGTTCATCGGCGCAGAACACAATACCAGCGATGAGCAGATCACGTTCTATGACCGCAGCGATCTGCCCGTGGCAGCGGAACCGGCGTTCCGGGAGCTGCAACGGGTTCTCGACCAGGCCCGCGCCCTATCCGCCCATGAGCGCTGTCGGCGCTTTGCATCCGCGCCGCGAAACCCGACGCCGGCGCAGGCTTTGCGCCATGTCATCGAGCGTTCCCGCGACTTTAGTCAAGCCCGCCCGGAACTGGGTCATGCGACCAATGCAGCGGCGCTGGTCGGTCGTCGGTCGATGAGCCAGGGGGTGTTCCTCGACCGGCGGGCGTTTCTGGTGTCCTACGATCCCACTCAAGACCCTGATGGCGCACTGCTGGAGGGCATCCTGCTGGCGGTCGGGCCGGTCGGCGCTGGCATTAACCTGGAGTATTATTTCTCCACGGTTAACAATGAACGGCTCGGCTGTGGGACCAAAACCCCGCACAATGTGACTGGGTTATTTGCGGTGATGGAAGGGGTCAGCAGTGATTTACGCACTGGCCTACCCCGGCAAATGATCGAAATTCACGAACCGCTGCGCCTGCACATTGTGGTTGAAGCCAAGACGGAGATTCTCGCCGCCATTTACGGTCGCCAGGCTTCGCTGCGTGAATTGATTGGCAACCGTTGGGTTCACTTGATCGCTAAAGACCCGGATACGGGGAAATTCACGATTTTTGACCCGGTGCAGGGCTTCGCGCCGTGGACTGGGCCGGTGAAACCTTTGCCTACCTGCGCTCGCTCCGGCGACTGGTATCGCGGCCAGAAAGCGCCGTTACCGCCGGCGCTGATCGGCGAGACCTCGTTGAGGAACCACTGTGTTTGACTGGTTGATCGCCCTCATCCCCGCCCTGCCGCTGACCGCCGCCCTGTGGATCGGGCTGGCGATCCTGTTCGGCCACGCCCACGATGAAGCTGATGAACCGCGCATCAGTGGCATCGCACTCACCGCCAGCACCGGCGCGTTTGCAGCAACACTCGTTCTTATCGCCGCCCGGTTCACTGGAACATTACCTGACGAAATCACGCTCAGCGATTGGCTGGCCAGCGGCGATCACCGGGTTAATCTGAACTTTCTCACCGACGGGCTCAGCCTGGCGCTGCTGGCGGTGACTACCCTGGCCAGCCTGCTCATCGCCCGCTTCGCCGTGAACTACCTGCACCGGGAAGTCGGTTTTCACCGTTTCTTCATGATTCTCAGCCTGTTCACCGCCGCCATAGCGCTGCTGGTCCTGGGCGGCAACGCCGTATTGACCTTCATCGGCTGGGAAGTGGCGGGACTGTGCTCCTACCTGCTGATCTCTTTTTTTCAGGATCGCCCGGTTGCGGCAGGCAACGCCACTCGCGCTTTCGTCACCAACCGGGTCGGCGACGCCGGTTTTCTGCTGGGCATCGCTTTAGCATTTCACTGGCTGGGAAGTGTGGACTGGTCAACCATCAACACCGGCGCGGCGGGTTTAAGCCCGACTCAAGCTGGAATATTGGCCGGTTGCTTCCTGCTGGCGGCAGTCGCCAAATCCGCTCAGGTACCGTTGGCTCCATGGCTCGCCCGAGCCATGGAGGGGCCAACCCCATCAAGCGCCCTGTTCTACGGCATGGTCATGATTCACGCCGGCGTCTATCTGGTTCTGCGCCTGCAACCGCTGTTCGAACAATCGCCCGTGATAATGACGGTCATGGCGGTCATCGGTCTGGTGACCGCCCTGTACGGCTTCCTCAGCGGCTTAACGCAGACCGATATTAAAAGCGCCCTGATATTCTCGACTTCCGGCCAAGTCGGACTGATGTTCCTTGCCGGTGGCCTGGGATTCTGGTCATGGGCGCTGCTCCATCTGTGCTGCCATGCTCTGTTTCGTGGCTATCAATTTCTCAGTGCGCCATCGATCCTACGGCAGATGCACGGGATGCGCACTCGCCCGGTGTCCAGCGCCCTGGCGCAGCGACCGGGGCTGTATAACGCCGCACTCCAACGCTTCTGGCTGGAGGACATCGCTGACAGGATCATTGTTCGTCCTGTGCAGCAATTGGCTGGCGTATTGACCCGCTTCGACACGGCAGTCATCGATCAAGCCACCGGATTGCCCGCCCCGGCGGTCAACGCGCTGTCATCAGTCGCGCAATGGGAAGAGCGTCAACTCGGCGCTGGGCGGGTTTTGGCGCGAGCGCCAGGGGCCATCGACCAAGAACCCGGCATCCTGGCGCAGGCCACTGAATGGACTGCGGCGGCGTTTCACTGGGTTGAGGAACAACTGATGCTCAAGACCGCCGGCCAAGGGTTGGCGGTCGCTAGCAATCAGTTGGGACAGGCGTTGCATCGGTTGGAACGATGGCTGGGACGCTCCTGGGCGTCCATGGTACTGTTCATCGTAACCCTGGCGGCGCTCGCGGGCATTAGCGGGATGATGGCTGGAACCGAATCAGGCGCTGAATCGTCGAGCTTTCCGCTGTTGAGTGCGCTGCTGGTTGTTCCCCTGATCGGGATGCTTGCCGCTTTCCGCGCCCGGCAGGCGCAAACCGCCTTTGCGCTGGGCCTGGCAACGGCAGTGGTGGAATTACTCCTAGCGGCGCAATTGCTGACCCGTTTTCAGCCACAGACCTCGGGGATGCAATTCGTTGAACGGTTTGACCTCCTCGGATTCACCATCCAGCTCGGTGTGGACGGTATCAGCATCCTGTTCCTGCCATTGACGGCGTTACTGACGCTGTTTGTTCTGCTCTATACCCAGTCACATCGCCAGCAGCAGGCGCAGCCTGGGATGTTCGTCGCCAACATTCTGGCGCTGGAGGCAGCGCTGATCGGGATGTTCACCGCGCTGAACCTGCTGCAATTCTGGCTATTCGCGCTGGCCGAAGTTATCCCGGCGGCCTTTTTAATCGCCCGTTATGGCACCAGCCCGGCGCGGCATCGGGCGGCCCGGCATTTCCTGTGCTTTATGGGCAGCGGTCTGGCGGCGTTGCTGGCCGGTATCGGATTGTTAGGCTGGAACCATGCCGCGATGACAGAAGGCAATTGGTCGTTTGCTCTGTCTGCTCTGTTGGCAACGCCGCCGCCAGCCCCTCAGCAGTCATTCATTTTTATCCTGCTATTCGCTGGTCTGGCGGTACGGTTGGCGCTGTTTCCCTGTCATGCCTGGCTGCCCATCGTAGCCCGCCATGGCACGGTGGCCGTGGGGATCGTCTTCCTGGTCGGCGTCAAGGTCGGTGTCTATGCGCTGCTACGGTTCGTGTTCCCGCTGCTGCCGTCCGCCGCGCAGCAATGGGAGACGGGAGTCATCGCGCTCGGTTTGGCCGGGATGCTCTATGGCGCATTGCTGGCTTTCCGGCAAAGCGACTTGCGCCGGTTGCTCGCCTTTGCCGTCATCAGTCAGTCCGGGCTGCTCATCGCCGGAGTGTTCTCGTTGAATCCGGCGGGATTGCGGGGCAGCCTGCTGCTGGCGCTCAATCTGGGGCTAGCCGCATCCGGCCTGTTCATCGTCGCTGGACTCGTCTATCGCCGCTTGGGCACGACGCGGTTTTATCGTCTGGGCGGACTGTTTGAAACGGCGCCTCTGCTGGGGCTGGTCTTTCTGGTGGTCGTGCTGGGCAGCATCGCGATGCCCGGCACTCCAGGATTTGAGGCCGCGCATCTGGCCCTGGAGGGGTTGCTGGAATCCCACGGCTGGGGTGTGGCTACGCTGGCTGCTTCCGGCAATGTGCTGGCCGCAGGTTATTTGCTCTGGGCGTATCAGCGGATTTTCCTGGCTCGCCACCCGCAAGGCGTCGCGCAGCCGATGAGCGACCTGCGGCATCGGGAATTGATCATGGCCGGTCTGTTATGCGCGGTCATGATTGGCGTCGGTCTGTATGCTGACCCGTGGATTAAAACCATTGGCGGTGCAGTCAATGAGACCGCACATCGGTTGGAAGCTGTCCTTGGAAAGGGCCATCACGCGCCGACCGATCACTGAAAAAGAGCGAGATTGGACATGATCCCTGAACCTGCCGCTGCCCCCTTCGGCTTGCCGATCCTGAGTCTGCTCATTTTCCTGCCGCTGGCTTGGATGCTCCTATTACCGTTCCTGCGCGAGAGCCGCACCGTGCGCATCGTCGCATTAACCGGCGCTGTGCTGGAATTAGCGCTATCGCTGCTGATGCTAGCTGCGCTGCGCCCAGAAGTCGCCGGGATGCAGTTCGTGGAACAGGCATCCTGGATTCCCAGCCTGAACGTTCATTATCTGCTGGGCATTGACGGCATCGCCGCCCTGTTTCCGCCGCTGACGGCGTTACTGTTCTGCGCGGTTATCCTGGCGTCCTGGACCAGTATCCAGTCCATGCCCCGGCTCTATTTCGCCCTGCTGCTGGCGCTGGAGGGCGTGACCATGGGCGTATTCTGCGCCCTGGACCTGGTGCTATTCTTCCTGTTCTGGGAATTGACTCTCGCACCGATCTACTTTCTGATCAGTCTGTGGGGCATTGGCCCGGAACGGCGCTACGCCGCGACCAAATACACCTTATTCATGCTGGCCGGCGGGGTCCCACTACTGTTCGGCATGATCCTGCTCGGACTCCATCACACCAGCGACGCCGGACTAAGCTTTGATTATCGGACCTTGCTCGAACATCCGCTGCCCACACAGTGGCAAACTGTGGTGTTTCTGCTGCTGTTCTTCGGCTTCGCAGTCAAAGCGCCGCTCTTTCCCTTCCACACCTGGTTGCCCACCGTGCTGCGGGAAGGGCCGACCGGACTGAGCGCGCTGCTGGTCGGTCTCAAGCTCGGCGTCTTCGGCATTCTGCGTTTTGCCCTGCCCCTGGCCCCCGACGCCGCTCGGGAATTCTTCTGGTTGATGACCGTGCTGGGCCTGATTGGATTGATCTATGGGGCGCTGGTCGCACTGCGGCAGTCCAACCTGCGAAAAATGCTGGCTTTCTCCAGTATCAGCCATGTCGGACTGGTGATCGTTGGCCTCGCCGCGATGAATATTCAAAGCGTTCAGGGCGCGGTTTTTCAACTGGCGAATTTCAGCATCATCGCTGGCGGCCTGATGCTCATGACCGGCTTTCTGCACCACCGGCTGGGTTCAACCGATCTGGCCAGTCTGGGTGGGCTCGCCCGCCCCCTGCCCCGCTTTACCGCTCTGTTCCTGCTGCTCGGCATGGCGTCTATTGGTCTGCCTGGCACGAATGGCTTTGTCGCCGAATTGCTGATGTTGTTAGGTATTTTGCAAACCGCGCCCGGTGTTGCGGTTACTGCCCTGCTCGGTGTGATCCTGGGCGCCGCCTATTTCCTGGGTTTTTTCCAACGGGCGTTTCTGGGGCCGGTGACGCAACCTCCCGTCGCTTCGGCGATGGATTTGCGGCCACGCGAACTGCTGATCGCCAGCGTTATGGGATTACTGGTCTTGATCGGTGGGCTGTTCCCTAATCTGGTGCAGAATGTCACCGCCAGCACGGCCAACGCCTGGGTCACGCGAATGGCAGTGAATCAGGACCATTAGCCGATTCCAGAGCGGCAGGAGTGTGAAAGCGAGAGGGACGATTAAAGATATAATAGCGCTTTCACCCCGCTTACTGGAGTCTGGCCATATGCCTGGAATCAACGAGTTATTACAGGGTTTTCAACGTTTTCGCGTCAAGAACTTTGAGCCCAACCGAGAAATCTTCAACCGGTTGGCCATGCAGGGGCAAACTCCCTCCACCTTGCTGATCGGTTGCAGCGACTCCCGCGTCGACCCCGCTATCCTCACGGATTCTGCGCCCGGCGACCTGTTTGTGGTGCGCAATGTAGCTAACCTGATCCCCCCTTACGAAACGGGCGGCCGCTATCACGGCACCAGCGCCGCAGTGGAATTCGCTGTTTGCAATTTAAAAGTGCGTAACATCATCGTGCTCGGCCATTCGCGCTGCGGCGGCATCCGCGCCTTGTTGGAGGGTTATGGCGAGAATGACGAGGGCGAAGGGTACATTGCGCCCTGGGTCCGCATCGCCGCTCCGGCCCGCGACGAAGTCCTCCAGCGCTGGCCAGACGCCAGTCGTGAGTTTAAACAACGCGCCTGTGAGCGAGCTGGCGTCCGCACGTCCCTGACCAATCTCATGACGTTCCCGTTTATCCGTCAGCGGGTCGAGGCCGGCTCCCTGAACCTGTATGGTTGGTACTACGATCTGGAAAATGGCGAATTGATGCAGTATGACGCCGAAAAAGATCGGTTTTACGACCTGTATTTCGGCCCGATGCCTGAATAAAAGTGTATCGAACACGTCCTCAATCCACGTGTTCCCTGTTAAAAATGAACCTCTTTCCTCATGGACTCCCGCATGAATTCGACCTCTACTTTGCCTATCCGCCGCGCTTTGCTCAGCGTTTCCGACAAAACCGGCATCGTTGATTTTTCCCGCGCCCTGCATGACCTGGGCGTAGAACTGCTCTCCACCGGCGGCACTGCCAAATTGCTGAACGATAACGGCATCCCGGTCATTGAAGTCGCCGATTATACGGGCTTTCCAGAGATGATGGATGGCCGGCTCAAGACCCTGCATCCGCGCATTCACGGTGGTCTGCTCGGTCGGCGCGGTCAGGATGACGCGGCGATGATGAAGCACGGCATTCCGCCCATCGACCTGCTGGTCGCCAACCTCTATCCGTTTGAAGCCACCGTCGCCAAGCCGGATTGCACCCTGCCCCACGCCATTGAAAACATCGACATCGGTGGCCCCACCATGCTGCGGGCAGCCGCCAAGAATCATGCAGCGGTGACGGTCGTCGTGGACGCTGGCGACTATGCGCGGGTACTGGGCGAAATGCGGACGCAGCGCGGCGTAGTTAGCGAGGCCACCCGGTTTGATCTGGCGGTGAAGGTATTTGAACACACCGCCCGCTATGACGGCGCGATAGCCAATTATCTCGGTTCTATTCAAACCGAAGGCGAGCGCGATCCCTTCCCACGCACTTATAGCGTTCAATTCCACAAGGCTCAGGGAATGCGCTACGGGGAGAATCCCCATCAGGGCGCGGCGTTCTATGTAGAGCCACAACCGGCGGAAGCCTGTATCGCCACCGCTCGCCAGTTGCAGGGCAAAGAACTGTCTTACAACAACGTCGCCGACACCGACGCAGCCCTGGAATGCGTCAAGGGTTTCACTGCGCCCGCCTGTGTGATTGTCAAACACGCCAATCCCTGCGGCGTCGCCATCGGCGCAACGCTGCTCGACGCCTACAACCGCGCCTATCAAGCCGATCCGACCTCCGCTTTCGGCGGCATCATCGCCTTTAACCGGCCCCTGGATGAGATGACCGCTAAAGCGATTGTCGACCGGCAATTCGTTGAGGTGATTATTGCCCCGGAAGTCACTCCCGAGGCACTGGCAGTGACGGCCAGCAAGCAGAATGTGCGGGTGTTGGCCTGCGGCCAATGGAACAGTGAGCGGGCGCCGGGCTGGGATTACAAGCGAGTCACAGGAGGCTTGTTGGTGCAGGACCGTGACCTCGGCCAGGTCGCGTTATCGGCATTGAAGGTGGTCACCCAGCGCCAGCCGACGAGTCAAGAAATGGCTGATCTGCTGTTTACCTGGCAGGTGGTGAAATCGGTCAAGTCCAACGCCATTGTTTATGGCCGGGACGGCATGATTCTCGGCGTCGGCGCGGGCCAGATGAGCCGGGTGTTTTCCGCCCGCATTGCTGCGATGAAAGCCCAGGAAGAAAAGCTGGATTTGCAAGGGGCGGCGATGGGTTCCGATGCGTTTTTCCCGTTCCGCGATGGTCTTGATCTGGCCGCTGAATTGGGCATTACCGCGGTGATTCAGCCGGGTGGTTCCATGCGCGACAACGAAGTGATCGCCGCTGCTGACGAACATAACATGACGATGGTTTTTACCGGAATGCGGCATTTCCGGCATTGATCGTTAAGGCGCTGAGCGCTGGATGGACATCCAAGCCTATTTTAACGACATCCGGACGGTCATTGCCGTTGACCTGGATCAGGCGCGGCAGTCGATTGACGCGGCGGTGGCCTGGTTGACCGACCCGGTGTTGTTCGAGGCGTTGCTGAGAGCGGCCCGGCGTAGCTGTCGGGTGCGGTTGGCGTTGCTGGACGACGCGATTAACCGCCAGTCCGGGTTGAATCTGGAGCGGCTACGGGCGGCAGGTAGCGCGGTGTTCTGGATTCCCGGCGCCCAAGGCGGCCAGGGTTCGCTGCATCACAAATTCTGCGTCATTGATGGCGACGGGGTGATGACCGGCTCCTACAACTGGACGCGCCGGGCCAGCCGCGCTGATGAGAATATGATCCGGGTGCGGGGCGATGCGGCGCTGGCGGCGGGTTATACCGAAGCGTTTACGCAATTGCTGGAGCAGTTGCAGCGGCAGGATTGGGCGGCAGCGCAACCCTTTTTAGACAAACCGGCGAGGCTCATATTGGGTTTTGAGGACGTGGTAGAATCCAAACTTCTTCTACCCATTCTCTGTCTCCAATGTGCTGGATTAACAAACTTATAGACGAAGCCAAGTGCTACGATGAAATCAGAAAGAAACGT